>Ga0209138_1001313_pt1 | contig 21568 bp, 14 predicted proteins | sample SaaInl3SG_22_DNA_FD_184645 | JGI IMG/M metagenome (GOLD analysis project Ga0209138, IMG submission 184645) | Marine microbial communities from expanding oxygen minimum zones in the Saanich Inlet - ESP_153SG_22_DNA (SPAdes) (version 2) | ecosystem: Environmental > Aquatic > Marine > Intertidal...
GTAATGATTATATTCTTCTGTATTACATAAAACAAAGTGATCAGGCTCAATTTCTCTTAGTGTTGGTAATTCTTTAGAATAGTCATGTGCTGTTTGTGGGTTGTATCTTTTAGATGCTTGTCGTCTTTGTTCATACAAAGGATCAGGTAAAGGAATCGAATCTAATAATGATAATGTGTATGGATGCATTGGATGATTAAAGATTTTTTCTTTATCTCCAATTTCAACAATTTTCCCAAAATACATGACAGCAAGTCGATCAGAGAAATATTTAACCACTGATAAATCATGTGCAATAAATAAAATAGTAATCCCTTTATTTTCTCTTAATTCATTTAAAAGGTTAATGATGTGTGCACGAATAGAGACATCAAGTGCAGAAATCGGTTCATCAGCAATAATAAATGACGGTTCAACTACTAAAGATCTTGCAATACCAATACGCTGACGTTGTCCACCACTAAATTCATGTGGATAACGACTCGCATGTTCTGCAACAAGTCCTACAGTTTCTAGAGCTTCTTTGACACGTTGATCAATAATTTCTTCATTTTTATAACCATTGATTCTTAAACCTTCTGCAATGATTTCTTTTACTGTCATACGTGGATTTAAAGATGCAATTGGATCTTGAAAAATCATTTGCATCTTTCTCATTAATAATTTATTCTTGTGTATCAATTGATATTTAAGATTACTTATATCTTGTTTTTGTCTTAATTTACTCAATGATAGTTCTTTTTTTGTTTCTTTAAGTTGGGTGCTAAGGGTTTTAAACGACTCTTTTTGATCATCGTCTTTAGCATCTAGTTGCTCTAGCTGAGTATTTAAAGAGATGATACGTTCTTGAGCATCTTTGATTCTGTTTTCGTATTTCGCGATGATGTCTTGATATTGATCAAAACTTTTAATATCTTTAATCGCTTTTTTACCATTTTCATCAATGATGTTTTCGAAATTAAAATCTTGCTTTGCTTTTTTTAACGTTTGTTTCGCTTCTAAGATTTTTGCTTGATACGAAGAAGCGTCTAAATTCCCTAATTCTAATTCTTGTTTTAAGTTTTTTGTTGTTTCTTTATACGTTCTTTTTGCTTCTTTAACATCGCTCAAAATTCTTGTATCATGAAAGAAAACTTCACCACCACTTGATTTATATAATTTAATGATGGTCCTACCAGTTGTTGTTTTACCACAACCAGATTCACCAACAAGCGAGAAAACTTCTCCTTTTTTGATTTCAAATGATACGTCATCTACCGCTTTTACTACAATTTTATTTTTACCAAATCCAGATTTAAAATATTGTTTTAGACCTTGGACTTTTAATATCGTTTCTCTATGATCTGACATTATGCCTGCACTCCTTTACTTTGTTGAAATGCTTTTTCTTGAGCTTTATACTTTTCGATACGTTGTTTTACAATTAACGGCATTTCTACTTTGGGTGCATCTTCATGCAATAACCATGTTGCAGCATAATGATTCTCAGAAACGGCAAAAAATGGCGGCTCTTCTTCAAAATCTATTTTTAAAGCAAATTGATTTCGATCAGCAAATGCATCCCCTTTTGGTGGATATAGCATATCAGGAGGAGTTCCTGGTATTGATAATAGTTTTTCTTTAGTATCTAAGTCAGGAACACTTGAAAGTAATGCCCATGTGTATGGATGTTGAGGATTATAGAAAATATCTTCTGATGTGCCGTATTCAACAACTTTACCTGCATACATGACAGCAACACGATCTGCGACATTCGCAACAACACCTAAATCATGCGTAATAAAAATAACGGATAAATCGCGTTGTTTCTTTAAATTTTTTATCAGATTAAGAATTTGTCCTTGAATCGTAACATCCAGTGCTGTTGTTGGTTCATCACAAATCAGTACTTCAGGATTTGCCATGAGTGCAATCGCGATCACAACACGTTGTCTCATACCACCTGAAAATTGAAATGGATATTGATTAAATCTTTTTTCAGGTTCTGGAATCCCAACTTCATTCATGATTTCAATTGCACGCTCATATGCTTCTTTTTTGGTAACATGAATTTTTCTTTTGAAATTTTCTCGGTTATTTAAAATCTCTACTCTAAGTTTCTTTACAACCTCTTCTTGTTTATTAAAATCGTCAGTATCTTTAGTTAACGTTTTTAACACTTTATTTGCTTGTTCATACTGATCTTTGATTGCTTTTAATGCTTCTTTTTCTTCAAGTTTGATTTGACGAATATCTTCTTGCACATTTTTTTTAGCAGCTTCCTTTTTCTCAAGATATTTTTTCTTGAAAGTTGGAATTTCTGCTTTAATATTATTTAATTTTGATTTAAGAAGTTGTTTCAATTCTAAAACTTGAGCTTTTTTCTCTGCTTTTGTTACATTTTCATCTAATTCTATTTCGAAAATCTTTGTCTTTGTGTTTTTACGTGCTAAATCTAACTCTTTCTTTTTGTTTAAATATTCATAAAATTCTGTATGGTACATATCAACCATTTTATTTTTGATGCGATCACCATTCACTAGCATGGCTTCAGTGATTTGTTTTCCAATTTTCATGGTTGGATTTAAAGATGAAAGTGGATCTTGAAAAATCATCCCAATTTTATTTCCACGAATCGCGTGAAAATTTGCTTCTGATAGTTTTGCTAAATCTTGATCACGATAAACAATCGATCCGTCATCAATAATACCATTTCCAGCAAGAATTCCCATGATTGCTCTATTTGTCACTGATTTTCCTGAGCCTGACTCACCTACAATCGCCAACGTTTCTCCTTTGTATAAGTCAAAAGAAATATCACGTACGGCACGTACCAAACCATTCGGTGTACGAAATGAAATTTTTAAATTATTAACTTCTAATACTTTTTCTTTTTTCATTATTCGCTACCTCTTAATTGTGGGTTGAGTGCATCACGCAATGCATTACCAAACATGTTAAATGTAATCATGAGAATCGCAACAATCAGCGCAGGGAAAATAACTAGCCATAAGTTACCAGCAAATATTTGTTGTTGCCCATCATTTAATATAACACCAATGGATGTTCCTGTTAATTCAATAGGTCCTAATGTTAATGTTTGACCATTACCAATACCAAATCCTAAGAAGGATAAATTCACTTCTAAGAAAATGACTGAAGGAATTGCTAATACGACTCGAGTAACAATGGTTCCTAATGCATTTGGCAAGATGTGTTTAAAGATGATTCGACCATCAGACGATCCTAATGTTCTTGCGGCCAAGACATACTCTGAGCCTTTATATCGATAAAATTGGAAGCGCGTGACTTTGGCAGCACCAATCCAGCCGTCATATACAACGAAGATAAACAGGGCTAAAAAGCCTGGTCCGATAAGAACCGTAATAATCCCAATCATTGTAATAGATGGGAAACTACCCCAAATATCTGTGAATCTTTCCATCAACATGTCAACTTGACCACCATAATATGCGGAAGTTGCGCCCCAAATAATACCAATAATAATATTAAATAAGGTTGCTAAAAAGCCTAATAATAGAGATGTTCTAAGTCCTAACCAAATAAGAACGAATAAATCTTTACCGAAGACATCAGTTCCAAATATAAAATAAGGTGTTTCTTCAAAGCCTAATGAATATCGACCGTTAAGTGCAACTTTATAGTTGACATATTCTCTACCAGCAATGATGATCCTGTCAACATCCGTCACAGCAGAAATCGGGTATCCTTCATCAAATGTCCACGCATCTGGATTATTTGGATCAACCGTAATGGTTTCTGCCATTCCAGGATTATCTGCTAAAATTTGATTGTATTCTGATGTACCGATAGTTCTAGGTTTGTCTGAAAACAATGCTTCATATTCATCATATCGAAATGAAGCGATGACCATTTCCGCACCATTTCTTAAATATCTACCATTTTCATTAACCGTATCTAAAATAAAGAATGTAAATATCGATAAATTATAACCCGTAAATACTTTCGTAGATTCGCCTGTATTCCCACTCACTAATGTTACTTCATCAAAAACAATTTTATCTCTTCCTGATGAACTTGGAGCATCCAATACATATCTTAATACTAAAAATCCGTTTTCTAATCCATCAACTTGTGGTAAAGATGTTTCACCACTTTGATTGACTGTACCTAGTAATAATAATTTTTCATCATCCCAACCTGCTAATGAACTTGTTAAATTCACAGGTGATAAATAAACCTCTAAAACGCCAACAGCTGGCATACTTTCTAAATTAATCTTGACATAGTCACCTGCAAATAATGATACAATTTCTGATGATATAACTGCAGCGGATGTTCTTGACGTATTCACATATAATTCTACTGTGCCACCTACAAACAGTGGACTTTTATCTGTACCAACAACAATTTGATTTTCAAGCGTAGAAAAATCTATATACTGCTCTTCAAATCCCAATGTTGGATATCCAAGCCCTGTTTCAGGATCAATCGTTGTTGGATCAACCGGTTGATTTTCATATAACTTAGAACCATCTAATATTCCAAGATTTTCTAGTAAAGGAACTCTTGGGGGTAATGTTGATAATTCAGAATTCGTTGTTTCATAAAATCTTGATGGCGTTAAAATAGGAACAAATATTGACATTAATATCATGATTAATAAAATGATAGATGCAATCACATTATATTTATTTTTCGTAAACCTTAACATTGCATCTTGAAAATATGTAAGTTGTTTTGTCTGTAAAGGTTTATCTTTCAGACGATCATTTTCCTGAACAAGCGAAAATAAAGATTTATCATATTGTTTCGACATTATTTTCTCGCTCCCATTCTAATTCTTGGATCGATGATACCATACGATAAGTCAACTACTAAAACTGCAACTAACCCTATGACACCATAAAATGCACTTGACACCATTAATACATTGTAATCATAGTTACCTGCTGCGAGTGCTTGTAACGTCACACGCCCTACACCCGGAATAGAGTAAACTTGTTCTAAAATAAATGAACCACTTAATAGACCAGCAAATGATCCAATAATAATCGGAATCATTGGTACCATTGAATTTCTTATCGCATGTCTAACAACAGCTTGTTGATAGGTGAGTCCTTTTGTTTTCGCCAATTGTAAAAACTCTGATGTTAATACTTCAGATAATTCTGCTCTAAGGAGTCTGGTCAATCCTGCAATTGCTGGAAGACCTGCAGCAATGACAGGGATAATATAACCTGATGCTACTTTAGCTGCAGATTCAAGTTCAATGATTGGAAATAACGGTGGTAACCACTCGAGTTGATACCCAAGTACGATTTGAAGCAAGAGTACAAACACCAATGCCGGTAATGAAATAAATAGAATAATAACAACTTGCATTAAATTATCGACCCACGTGTCTTTATTAAGAGCAGCAAGAATTCCAAATAGAAAGCCAAATGGGATGTAAAATAACAACGTCAATAAATTAAGTCGGATTGTTAAGGGAAACCGATCAGATATGAGTGAAAATGCTGCTGCATTCACCCTTACTTTACTTGATGTTCCCCAATTCCATTCCGTGACAACATTTTCTAACCAGGTTAAATATTGTTCAAAAATAGGAACACGTCTAAACACTTTGAAAACAGTTGAATCATTAACTGGATTAACAATAAAAACAGTGGCGTTAACACCATCCTCTAGTCGTATTTCTTCAACCCTCAACATATCTGCAGGATTACTTCTTGAATAAATTTCAAGAGTGTAATATCCATCATTATATTGACGTGTCAACCAAGTGTCTCTTTCATCATTTTTTGTTGGCGGAAATTCTGGGGCTAATTTAAGTAGAACAAATGTAATTGTAAGTGTTGTAAACAAAATCACAACAATCCAAACAAGCCTCTGTGCAATATAATTTATCATTAAATAATCACCTTAATTGTTTTCTATTATTATATCATAAAGCATATCTCAATACTATTAATAATATACTTATAAAGACAAAAAAACGTATAAATTGTGAAATAATGATCATAAAAAAAGACCTATAATTAATATAGGTCTTTTATTTATTTTTTTATTTACTATAACCAAGCAACGACTACAAAGTAACCATTGATATTTAGTAAGATAAATGCATCAGAACCATTGTAAGTAGTAGCTCCTGAATTTAATTGCCATGTGACTGCATATACAACTGCATTCGCATCAGTAACTTCTTTTTCAGCTAATAACTGTGCAACGGTATCAATGACAACATCTTCTGTTTCTGTATCATACAATTCTTGAATATATTCATTCGTATCAATTGTTGTATCATCTAATAATGTTGCAGTTGCTGTTACAGCAGTATATCCTTGTGCTTGTAAATACGCTACGACTGCTGCAGATGCATCAGTAATGAGTGATTGTTGTGAGTATAATGTGTATTCACCGAATGTTTCTTCGATGATGAATAAGTAATTTCTACCTGATTCTGCAACAACAGTATAAGCAACAACCGAGTCAGCACCAATTTCCTCTGCTAATTCTACTAACGTAGCTTCTTCAAATATTTCTGCAAGTGCACTACCATCAGCTGATGATTCATAGACTTGACCAGCCATATCTAAGTTTGCTTTTACAAGTGCTAATGGATCAGTCCATGATTCTTGTTCGACACCGTCACGTACATACGTTTTACCAACTAATGCCATAATGAGCGCGTTATAACCCCATGTTTCATAAACGGTTTCACCATCTAAGTTTACATATGATACTGGAATGTTTGCTGTTGTTGTATCAATACCCCAGTTTAGAGTAAATCCAGAACGGTTGTCATCTGAGTAAGTATCTAAGAATCCAGGTGCATCAAGAAGTGATCCTGAGATACCACCAATACCTAAGTCAGTATTTGCAACTAACATATAATCATAGTAGTTACCTGGGAATGCAACGTCTTGAACAATAATATCAATATTCACAAAGTTGACATCATCAACAAGTAATTCTTCATATTGTTTTTCAATTTCAGCAACCATTGCTTGAGCAGCAGTGTTACCACTTGAAGCATATGTTAATGTTAATTCAATTGTTGTGTAGTTATCTGCAGTACCCGCAGTATAGTCTCCAGCTGCAATGGCTTCAGAAATAGCTTCTTTATATAAGTCTAATGCAGCATCTGGGAAGTAACCATTTGAGTCACCACCAAAGTTTGTAACTACAGCAGCACCTGCTTCACCTGTACGAACACTTAAACCTGAAGAACCATCAAGGAAATATGTGGATGCGAATAGCGTGTGTGCTGGTAAGTATGTCTTAACAACTTCTACAGCAGCAGTATAACGGTCGAAACCATAGTATAATGCTTGTCTAAATGCTTTGTAAGCTAAGATTGGCTCTGGAACGAAGTCTGGATTTAATCCACTACCTGGATACTGTGCAATGTAAGCATCACGGTTTGCTTCTGTACCAAACAAGTTCATTTGTAATCTCCAAGTTGTTGCGGCTGGAGATGTTTTAACACGTGGGTCATTTAAGAATTCAGAGACACGTGCTGATGGCACAGATGCACTTTCTAAACGTCCAGCTAAGAACTCTTCAAATAATTGTTCAGATCCAGAAATAAATCTGTATTGTTGGCCTGTATAGTAATATTTTTCAGCATCAACATACGCGTCATTTTTCTTCGCAGTAATTAATTGGTCAGGTGTATATGCATTTAAGAAGTAAACGCCATTCGCTGCGACTGATAGATGATCTTGTCCATAAGCGACTTCACGTGCTGCAAAATCTTCACCTAGTGATTCAAATAATTCTTGGTTTAATGCTGCAAGAGATGCACCTGTAAATCCATAAACAATATCAAATTCTGATTGTTCAGAGACATATTCTAATTGGATGGTATTACCATTCACAATTGAAATACCGACTTCTTCCCAAGTTCCAGTACCTGCTACGAATTCAGCAGCCCCTTTAATACCTTTAGTAATAAAGTCACCACCACCTGAAATCGCACGGAACCATTGGTTTTCAAGTGCTAATTTCCAAGTCCATAACCAGTCAGAAGCATCTAGTTTTTCATAACCAGCAGCAAATCCTGATGTATCAATGTCTGGATGGAATGTCCAAGTTAAATCATCTCTTAACGGAATTTGCCATACTGTTGAATAATCTTTACCGTTAATTGTATCTGGATTAACAGCAACTGGTAATGATGCTGCGAATGAAGGTAAAATTTCATACCCTGTTTTTGATGCATCAAAGAAGAATTCATAGAATCCACCAGTGAATAGATCAATAAAGTCAGATGAAACAGAATCATCCGCTAACCATGGGTTGAATGTGGTTGGGTTTGTTGAGAATGAAGAACGATAAGTAAATTCATCCGCATTACCCATTTGTCCTGGTAACATTTCAACCGTTGAGTCATCAGCAGTAAGTTGTGAGAATGCAGTACCAAAACCTAATACCCCGTTAAATTGTTCAGAGAACAATTGAACACGATTTGAGAACATTACACGTGAAGCACCTGTATATAGTGGTACCCCAGCAATGACGTTTTCAAGTAAGTATGATTCTGCAGCAGCGAATAATTTATCTTTTTGAACACCATCTAAGAAAGACAAGTTAACGCCTTCTTGATATTGAGCAAGTGGATAATCTTCTGGTGCTGGTGGGTTCACAGTTACTGAACGAGTTGCAGTTGCAACATTTCCTGCACTATCTTCAACTGAGTATGAAACAGCGTATGTTCCAGCAGTTAAATTATCTACCGCATTTGCAGTGACTTCGATTGCACTAGTTAAGTCGCCATCTTCAACGTCAGTTGCAGTGACTCCAGCTAATGGATCAAATTCATCAAATACAGCAATTGATGCATTGCCTACTCCAGCAAATACCGGAGGAAGGTCTTCTTCACCACATGCTGCTAAGAGCACGGTAGCAAATAAAATCATGAATAATCCTAATAATTTTTTAGAAATTTTCATCTAATAATCTCCTTTTTTTAATTATTTGTTAATCATTATACCAAAAAATGTATTTTTTCAATCTTTTTACTTATTTAAAATGCTTTGAAAACGTTTTCTAAGTGTTTATAAGCCTCGTAGCCTTATCTTTTTACTTTAATTAAATGCAGTGATGAGTATTTCTTCATCATAAATATCTGTAATATCAATCACGATATCTGGTGTAATTCCAAATTCATTATTTTCATAGACATAAGGATCTTCGTCTGTTCCTGAACCTGTTCTAATTGCACCAACACTATTTGAGCTTGTTGTAAATGAAGTACCACTTGGTAATAATATTGGAGTAATTGAAGATGCACCTCCACCAGATGTGAGTCCAATGATTGGTCCAAGGTCATTCATTTTAAAGATGGTTGCTAGTGAGTTGGCTGCACTAAATGTCAACGGAGAAGTTAAGAGTGCCCAGTTAAGTTCTTTATAAACAGGAACACCGTAAATATATACGAAACTACTTGATGCACCACCTGTGTCACCACTTATTCTAGCAGTCATGAATGGTTCATCTGTAATGAATCCGATAACGCGATATAAGGCCCCAACATTACCACCAGTATTCCATGTTAAGTCTAACATTGCATTGACTAAATTTGGTGCTTCTGCTGTTACACGATCCATCACCATTTCAAGATATACAGCACTGTCACCTTCAATCATTGCTTCTATATCAACTTCAAAAGGCCATTCTGCTGTAAAAGATGTTGGTAATTGATTTGCAATGCCTACATAAAATAAACTATTTTCATCATCATATGAGAGTTGAACCATATAAGAGACATCACCAACTGTAATGCTATAATACCCATCTTTTTTAGATTGGTTGACTGTTTCTTCAATAACTTTCGTAAATCCTGCTGATTCTAATGCGGAACCGTAAGTTGCGACATATGCCTCATCAAGTCCTTTAATTAACATACCAACTTGTCTGTCATCATTGTCAGATTGATTGTAATAAAATATTTTTGAGGATCCTACAACATTTGGTAACAATGAAACGTTTTCTGTTTTTAACATGTCAGAAACGATGCTGTGATCAAAGGTTGCTGATTCTTCCATATCTGATGTTCTAAATCCATTTAGTGTAATTACAACACTGGTTTTAGCTTCATCTAAGAACCAGAAATCTGGTCTTAATCCGGAATATGCATTCCAACCTTCTGTAGCCGCACCCCATTTAGCACCAATCGCATCATCAACATCAATATAACCATCATAGTACCAATTTTGGAAACGTGATCCATAAACACTTAAAGTATTCACCGGAGGTCCAGCATCATTCACTTCATTAAAATAGCCTGGATAACCATATGAAGTGTGAGGCTCATCAATATCTTTTAATAGTAATTCTCTTAGAGCGAGTTCAAAGGTTGCAGGATCTGCAGATAATAATCTAGCCCCTAAAGGATACATGAGCTCATAGAACGTTTCAATTTCTAGAAGTTCAGTTAATCCATAAAAATAATCTAAATTAAATGCTAGAACGTTAAAATTATGAACAGCGAGGTCATGCGGGAAATCTTCACCATTCATGTTCGATGTTTTCATGTTTGTGTATTCATCACTATCATCTGCTGGTGTCCCATAAATCCCATATAATTTTTGATTGTTATAATATACGTTATAGTAACTAGATCCTGCAAATAGTTGATTGACCGTGTAATAAGGCAACACGATTTCACCTTCATGAACAACAACATCTAAATTATATTTCGCAAGCTCATATACAACATCGCCACCTTCATAGTAATGTGCATTTGGATTGTCGTAATCATATTCGATGTGACGACCAAAGTTCGTTTCAGTTGAGTAAATATAAGCCCAGTAAAAACCTGGATCATTGGTTGAGATGGTGTCGGCATCCGCATCAATCGTTAATTCTAAATCATAGGTGACATCTTCATTTTCATCGTAGTACTGATAAAACATAGTAAGGATATTACCTTCAGTTGTGACAGTGATTTCTACTTCAGGATCAACAAATCCTTCTAATAAATCAAAGAAATCTGTAACTTTAACATAAGGTACATAACCATCTTCTTCAAAATATAATGTCAATTCACCATCCGCAACATTAAATTCGGTTGTTGTATTTTCAAAAGGAACATTACGAGATGTTGCGATGACAACTGGTTCAGCAGGTTGTAAATCAACTTCGAAAGTTGCACTCACACTTGCATTACGATAGACGAATGTCCCTACGTATGTCGCAGTTGCAGCTTCCATTCCATCAGGAAGCGGTAGTAACACACCTTCATTTGATATATACGGTGATGTTGATCTAAACGTTACAATCGAACGATGCACTTCACCACGCTTAATAAATTCATAACTACCTGGATTCGCAGCTAAAAAAGCTTGATATGCTTCCAAGTCTTCTTGTGCTCGACCCTCATCGGTAAGTTCTGCTTTAGCTGAAACAGTTACAGTTACTGAAACTTCACTCATTTCACCTTCTGAATCTGTGACACGATACGTGACAGTGTATTCTCCTACTGTGTCGAGATCTAATGCATCATCAACTAAAATCAATGACGTTGTCAAATCTCCATCTTCTACATCCGTTGCTGTAACGTTTTCAAGTAAATCTAAACTATCCCCAACGTCAACGTTATGGTTCATTGTGCCTGATATCACTGGTGCATTATTTTCAACAGTTTCACCACACGCACTTAAAACGAATAATAACGTTATCAAAAATACGGGTCTTAACCAAAGTTTCAATTTCATGTCTTACCTCTCTAGAAAAAAATATTTATCTTTTATTTTATAACAAATGCTAAAAAAGTCAAAGAAAATAAAAAAGTATCCTGGTATTAGGATACTTTTTTACATTTTTTCATTTTTAAACTGGTGTTATTTACTAATGATGACATCTTATAAAACATTTAAGATATCTTCTGCATTATTTTCAGGAGAAGCTTTTTGAAATACATGCGTGATAATACCATGAGCATCTAAAATAAAAGTGGCACGCTGAATTCCCATATATTTTTTTCCATACATACTTTTTTCAATCCAAACACCAAAATATTCGCAAATTTCATTTTCATTATCAGACAATAACACAAAAGGTAAATGATATTTTTGTTTAAATGCTTGATGAGATTTTGGGGTATCTTTTGAAATTCCTATGACTTGAATGTTTTTAGATGTAAACTCTTCATATTGATCTCGAAATGTACATGCTTGAGTCGTACAGCCAGGTGTATCATCTTTTGGATAAAAATATAAGACAACTGGTTTACCATAAAATTCTGACAGTTTTCTTATATCACCCTCACTATCCGGTAATGAAAAATCTTTAACAATTGTTCCCACTTCTAGCATTCTTACACCTCTTCGTAAAAATCTTATTCATACACTATATGTTTATTATATGATATTTCTTAAGATTTTTAAAATTAAAATCGTATTTGATATCTAATAAAAAAAGAGGCAATCGCCTCTTATTTGACTTTAAATGGTGCGGGTGACAGGAGTTGAACCTGCACGCCGTAAGGCGCTAGATCCTAAGTCTAGTGCGTCTGCCAATTTCGCCACACCCGCGCAAAAGCCATTATATACGTTTTGAACTTTCTTGTCAACGTTTTTTCTTAAGTTGTTTTCTTGCGCCTAAAAAAACGATTCCACCAAGCAATCCAGCTAATCCAATAAGACTGTATTGTACTGCTTTTTCTTCAATTGGATGATTCACTTTCACTTGCATCAGTCCATCATAGGTTTGATTGTTGATGGTCACATCATAATATATTTCATAATTTCCTGGTGTTGATTTTGACATCGCATATGTGTTTAAAACAATTTCTAAACCTTCATACGGCATATTGAGTTGGTTTAAATATGCATCTAATATTTCGTATATTTCTTCTAGAGACAATGTTTGGAAAATAGATGTTTCGATAACATAAGGTCGTAATTCAACCTCTTGGATTGAATCGTCAATAACATTAATAAATGTATTATAGGTTGCTTCATTCTTACTATCATCAACTGCTTTGATCTTCACTTGATATCGACCTGGTGTTCGCGTTTGATTATATTCATTAAGACTGATACTTACTAAAAAATCATTATTATCAGAAATTTTAAATTGAGTGAGAATGTCATCATCTGTCAGTGGGTCTTGACTTTGATAAACTAAGATCTCAGCTGGACCATAAATGGTCGGTGGTATTCTATCAAATACTTGAAAATGAATTAAATAGTAAAATGGTGCATGTTTGTGTTTGTAAAGTTTATACTTAGGAAACGATTCTGTTTCTTCTAATAAAAATACATCACTATTTATAAATGGTGTATTGCTAAGTCCAATTGCATCTAATGATTGAATTGGAATTGTATATGTTGATAATGCTGGTTTTTGAACGTGTTCAAAACGCACAAAGTCATCATAAATTCCTTGATACATCATAATGTCAAAATTACCGTAAAAAGATGCAGGAATTTGATGAATAAAGATATAATCTTCTCTAGCAATAAAACTAACAAACGCTCTCTTATTGATTTCATCAAATTGAAAAGCATAGAAATCATAGTACTGACTTTCAATTTCAATTTCATAATCAGTAATATAATCTAAATGTTGTCCTAACGTCATTTCATCAATAACAATGGTATATGTTTGATCTTTTTCAACCTCAATTGATTCAATCGTATGCGCCATTTGACTTTGAGGATGGATATATAAATTCGATAAGTCCAACATATTGTAAGGTGGTGCTGTAAAGCTTGTAAAAATTGCTTGTATAACCAATAATATTTCTTTCATAAAATGCCTCCTATTTCATATTAGAAATAAATGACAATTTTACTTAAAAAAAAGAACACATGTTCTTTTTATGATTTAGATTAACATTAAAAATTTGAAAAGATTATCTTTTTTTCTTTGCTTTAAAAATCAAACGACTTGAAATATATGAGTAGAGTTTTAATCCCAATAATCCTTTTGCAATAGGGTAAATTTTAGCATCTAAGGTCGTTCTATACACCCATTTTGGTTTTTTAACAAGCGCAGCTTTCACCATTGCTTTAACCGTTGAGTCTGGTGAAGGTCCTTTTCTATAACTTTTTTTAATAAAGATTTTAAACGCGGATAAAAAAGATTGATAGTCTTCATGCGTGGGTTCAATAAGTCCTAATGCAACTTCTTCGAATCCAGTATTCACTGCCCCTGGTTCAATTTGAACAACATCAATACCAAATGGTCGAATCTCACTGCGTAAACTCTCAGTCGTTGAACGAAGCGCATGTTTGGTCGCTGCATAATGACTAATACCAGGGATTGAAACATGTGACACTAACGACGCAATTTGAATGATACGACCTTGTCTCTTTTCTCTCATGTAAGGTATGACTTGCTGATTCATCCGAATGACGCCATAAACATTGACGTCATACATCGCTTGAATTGACTTAAGCGATTGTGTTTCACTGACACCATATGCACCATAACCTGCATTATTTATTAAAACATCAATATGATCTTCACTTTTTATGACATGATCTACAAATGCCTTTACTGAATCATCTAATGTCACATTAAGTTCTAAAATATGAACACCATATGCTTTTAAAGATTCCATTTTTTCAATATTTCTCGCACCAGCATAAACAGTATGTCCCTTTATCGCTAATAATTTAGAAACCTCGTATCCAAATCCAGATGAACCTCCGGTAACACAAATCACTTTTTTCATAGTTATCCTCTATCACGATTGTATCATAGATATTCGATGAATTTCTTAGAACTCTCATCATCTCATAAAAAAAGAAGCACTTAAATGCTTCTATGAAAGTCATAATGGCAGGCCCAGCTGGATTTGAACCAACGATGAGGGAGTCAAAGTCCCTTGCCTTACCCCTTGGCTATGGGCCTATTTATTTTTGGGGCGGCCGATGGGAGTTGAACCCACCAATGTCGGGACCACAACCCGATGCGTTAACCGCTTCGCCACGACCGCCAAATCTTAGCGCAATTTCTATTATACATGATTTTCATGTGATGTAAAGTGATTTTATCTATTTTTTCGAGTTCATTGGTATAATGAATATGAAAGCATTGAAGAGGATATAGATATGTTAAAGTGGTTTTTAAGAATATTATATTTTATTGTGATTGCGGTTTTAAGTTTACAAGTATATGGCTATGCTTATTTCCAACAATTAGAAGCCTATTATCAAGATAATTTAGAACCTTATTTGAATGATGAAGTCACCTATATGGAGGGGATGAATACTCTCCTTGGCTTGTCTTATTTTTCTGAAGATGCTGATTTATTTGATTATTCTAAAACAGATGGTGATATTACATACCGCTTTTCAATTCGAACGGTTGGTGCTGTCACTGAAGACATTGGTGTTGACGGATTTGCAATGTTGATCAGTGATATTAGTATCATGCATGAAGGCGAACGATTAGAAAGACCCATCATTAAGATTAATGTTGAAATGTCTGATGATACCTTTTTAGTTGATGGTAATTATACACATCTTAAAACACTCATTTATGATATCGAAAATCCTTTTTCTTTTCAAAATGTACCCGTGTTTTTCATGTTTGACTTTGATGGCTATAATTTAGTTCCTGAAACCGAAACATATGCATCTATAGAGCGTATTGAAATCTTATATGGTTGGGTTGAAGGCGATGTTTATGAATTTTCACCAGTCCCGATCTTTTTAGCCACCATCGATCCATCCAATGTGGCGGCTTTATATAAAACAAGTGGTTTTGAAATCCCTACTAGTTACCGTTTAATGGATCAATTTGAAAACAACACACCTTCTGAACTGCAAATTTCAGCACTTAATTTAAATACGTCACGTGGTGATATTAATGAATACAGCTATATCTTAACGCGTACGATCATCATTTTCTTGGCGGTTGTATTTGTTGTCACTTACTTCTTATTTTTCCATGGATCTGTCATGCGTTTTTATCGCAAGAAAAAAGGAGAAAAAGAACCTGTAAAAGATTTAACTTCTTCAATCTTTAAAGATTGATTTTAAGTCAATTTATGTTATACTATCTTTTGCGTAGGGGTATGGTGTCAATGGTAGCATAACGGTCTCCAAAACCGTCGGTACGGGTTCGAGTCCTGTTACCCCTGCCATAAAATAAAAATGAAAAAGCGACTCAGTTGAGTCGCTTTATTTTTTTCCAATATGTTTTTCTAAGAAATTCATGACTGCAGATGGTTGAAACCCACTTAAAGTTTCTCCGTTTGCTGCAATAAGTGATGGAAATGCTTGAATGTTATTTGCATCTAAAAATCCTTGAACAACTTCTTCTTGTTCACCTTGATCATATATTTCAATATCAGGTGCATATTTATCATTCATAGCATGCTTTAAAAATAACTTTAAAGCTTGGCAATGAGGACAATTAGGTCTAGTTAACATTTTAATCATGAGATTTTTGCACCTCTTGCTGGTTGATCGAATACAAAATCACTGTCTTTTAAAGCTTCTGTTTTCATCTTTTGATAACCCGTTCCTTTCATTGAAAAGAAGTCATGTGTTTTGGTTTCAGTATTAAGACCATTAATCACAAGTGGATTCACTTCTTCATGAGGATAAACAGGATCAAATCCTAAGTTCATGAGTGCTTTATTGGCATTATATCTTACGAAAATTTTAACATCGTGTGATAAATCTAATGGATCATAAATGGTTTCAATAAGTTCAGAGGTTTCTTTGTATAATTTATGAAGTAAATTAAACATCCATCCTTTGAGTTCCTCTTGTTTTTCAGCGTCAAATGTTTCAAATATTTCTTGAGACAGTTTTCCAACATATAAGCCGTGAATTGATTCATCGCGTAAAATTAAGTTAATAATTTCACCGGCTTGCATGAGTTTGCCTTGACCGTAAAAGTAAAGTGGGTAATAAAATCCTGAATAAAATAACCAAGATTCTAAAAAGACAGATGCACACATCGCTTTCCACTGGGCTTCTAAAAATTCTTCTTCAGTAAAATCTACTTTTTCTGGATCATAATTTCTAACATACGTGTAACGGTCTAATACTTCATATGCGCCGACAATTAAGCTCATGATGTTTTGAAGGTTATCGTTTTTATTTCCCCAAGTAAATAATTCAGATATTTTATGACTCGGTAAAAATGTCATGAAAATATTGGAATAACTTTTTGCATGGACTGCATTTTCCATCGCTGCCATGAAATTTAAGACAGCTTTTCTTTGATGAAAACGATCATCTAACGAGCGTGATACAACAGGCATACCGATATCACCTTGGTAAGTATCTAAAAACGTCAATACAAGAAGATTTTTTGAGTAAGCATCTTTAACTTCTTCTGGTAAAATATCCCATACATTTAAATCAGACTGCAAACTGATGTCTTCTGGACGCCAAAACTGGGAAAGGTTTTGTTCATAAAACAACTGAGTATAATCATCTTCCATTTCATTCCAGTTTGCACCATCAAAATCGACAGGTTGTGGAAATTGTGGTTTTACTTTTTCTTCAATTTTTCTTTTTAAAGGTTGTCTAGCCATATAATCTCCTTAGACGGCGCATGATTCACACTCGTCGATTTTTAATTTTTGAGTTCTTGTATAATACAGAGTTTTAATGCCTTGATAGTGGGCATATAAATAGTATTTTTGTAAGTCTCTTGTGGTTTCTTCAGAAGTGATGCCTAATTCAAATGAAATTCCTTGGTCAACGTGTTTTTGGGCGGTTGCAATGACATCGATAATTTTAAAATTATCCATACGATATGCAGTTTCATACATAAATTCTGCAACATCTAACGCTGGCATTGGGAAGTAGGTTTTTGAATTCCCATACGTTCTTTCTTCAACAAGTTGTTTCACAGGGGTTAGTGAAGGTGTTGCACTCATCACATAACCAATCGATCCATTCGGAGCAATCGCAAGTCTGTGTGAGTTATACAGACCATATTTTTTAACATTTTCTTTGAGTAGTTTCCAATCTTCATTGGTTGGTAGTTGCATATCATCAAATAATGCCTTGACTTTATCAGTCTTAGGTAATATTTCGCCACGCCCTTTGAAATAAGAGCCGTCTGCATATTTTGACTGTTCAAATCTATAAAATTTTTGTCCTGTTTCTTTTGCAAGTTCCATAGAGTATTCTAGTGAGTAATAGTTCACCGAATTAAAGAAGACGTCGATTAAATCTATATTTTCTTCTGAGCCATATGCAATATAGTTTTCTACAATATATCCGTGATGTCCCATGATTCCAAATCCAATAGAACGGTTTAATCGGTTTGCTTTTGCAACTGCTGGCACATATGAAATGTCTGTTTTAGTAGATACCGAATTCATGATATCCATTGCTGCACGTACTGTTTCTTTGATGGTTTTGTGTTTCATCATGTTTCCCATGTGACCTGAAGCGAGATTACAAGAGATGTCTAACCCAATATCATCTTGTTCTTTTTTATCATAATCGGCATAATGAGAAGTGATGGTCGGTTGTAAAATTTCAGTACATAAGTTGGAAAATTTAACTTTGTCTGCAAGTGGATTTTGATTGTTGACATTATCAGCAAACATAATATATGGATATCCACTCTCACCTTGAAGTGTTGCGATTTGATCAAGTAATTTACGTGGATTAATTTTACGTTTTCTTACGTTTGGATTTTCAGCAAGTTCGTCATACCATTTATCCATTTCGATGGCGATATCAGCAAAATCCTTACCATATTCTTTAAAGACAGTATGTGGATAAAATACATACATTTCTTTGTTTTCTCTTGCGAGTTCTATCATTTTATCCGGGATGACAACACCCATGGATAATGTTTTAATACGAATATCATCATCTGCATTTAATTTCTTAGTTTGCAAGAAGTCTTCGATGTCTGGATGGAAAACATTCAAATATACTGCGCCTGCGCCTGTACGTTGTCCCATCTGATCAGCATATCTAAAGTTGTTATCAAGAAGTTTCATGACACCAATGACACCTTTAGAGACATTAGGAATCCCTTTAATGGACTCACCTTTAGCACGTAAATTGGTGAGGTTAATCGCAACCCCGCCACCTATTTTAGAGAGTTGCATTGAAAACTCACCAATCCTTGAGATATCGTTTAATGAGTCTCCTGCCTCTAATAAGAAGCAAGACACAAATTCACCACGATGTCTTTTACCTGTATTTAATAAGGTTGGCGTTGCCGGTGTAAAATCTTGCGCAATTAAAGCGCGAATCAATCTTCTTGCTTTATCCATATCTCCACTAGCATGATAGAGTGCATTAATAGAAAGTCGATCTTCATAACGTTCTAAAAAGTTATTGCCATCTCTAGATTTAAGCGCGTAGTCGTTATAAAACTTAAATGCACCCATGTATGTTGGAAATCTAAATTTTGCTTGATACGCAATGTCATAAATTTCAGCAATTTGTTCTTGCGTGTAGAGTTTTAAAAATTCAGCTTCGTAATATTCGTTCTCTACGAGATATTCTAGTTTTTCTTCAAGTGAGTGAAAAAATTGAGTCTTTTTGTTGATATAATTTAAAAAATAAGACTTTACAGCCTCTTTATCTTTATTTAAATCTTTTATACCACCATTTTCATCAATCACTTGATTGTTTAGTAATATCCACTCTGGCACCATGTTACGGTCCATACAAATCACCTCATTTATCTAGTTACGCTTGAATATGTTTACATTATATAAAATTTTTGTGTTTTTTGTTAACTATTTTACTTATAATTATTGTAAATTTTTTGTGTGAAAATTTTATCTAAATGTAAAACACCTTCGCTTCGTTTTTTAATGTTTATTATATACGTTTTTTTAAGTAATCTTCTATAAACTTTTTTGTGTTTTTAATGTCGTTTTCCATTCCGCCCATCTCAAATTTTACCACAAGTGGAATTTGATATTTCTTTTCGATAACGTCACCAGCTTTTCCAAAATTAGTCCCCCAATTTCTATTGCCAGATACTGCTGTTCCAATGACACGCTGGTGATAAAGATTTAAAAAATCAAGTGTTGTTTTTGGCACTTCACCAAAATTAAAACTACGTGTTACTAAAAAAACATGTTGGTCGTTATTGTCTTGATAATCACTTATCTTAATTGCATCATAGCCTAGTTTCGAAGCAAATTTCTTCCCTTGACCTGTTAATGAATCATAGACAATGATCATGTGAGTAACTCCTTTGTTTTTTTAAATGATATGGTATCCATCATATAAAAAATCATAAAAAAAATCAAGTAATTACTTGATTTATTTTTTGATTGGTATCGAGACTTCAACGAGTGTCCCTTGATTCACTTTTGATTCTAAATTAATGATGCCATCATATTTCATAACGATGTGTTTAACAATCGCCAAACCTAATCCTGTACCACCTTCATTTCGGTATTCATCTACTCTATAAAATCTTTCAAAAATACGAGATTGATGTATAGATGGTATCCCAAAACCTTCATCTTTAACCACAAACAACATCTCTTCATTGACATGATGTAATTTAATCGTTACTTTTGCATTTTCTTTCGAGTACTTAACAGCATTTTCAATGATGTTTTTAAGTAATTTAAACATATCCATCGGGTCACAAACCATCTCAATCATATGCATGTTTTGCGAAATGATGATGTTTTTTTGTTCAATGATTGGTTTTAATGTGTTTAAAACTTCTTTTAAAGTCTCTTTGAGGTTAACGTTTGTTTGTTTAGATTCTTTATAATTTTCTAATCGAGAGAGCATCAACATGTCTTCAACAAGAGTTGTCATCGTGTCTGATTGTGTGACAATAGATGCAAGTGCTTTTTTTGCATCGTCTTTTGAAACCATGTCATATAAAATGAGTTCAGCAAATCCCTTGATAGATGTAATTGGTGATTTTAATTCGTGTGATGCATAAGAAAAGAAATCTTTTTTCATTTGTTCTGTTGATCTTTCCAACGAGACGTCATCAACTACAATTAATACTTGTGTTTCATTGGATTCGGTCTTTAAAAATGGGGAAACTTGTACATCATATAATTTATTTTTAAATTCGATATCTTTTCTTAAGGCACCTTTTGAAACTGCTTCATGAATGACCGAGATAAATGCGAGAGGTAATTCAAGCTGATCAATGGATTGTCCCATGTCTTTTTCTATTAAATTGAAAAAAAGATGCATTTTTTTATTGTAATATGTAATTTTATAATCTTTATCAATAAGTAAAATTCCTAATTGTAGACCATCTAAAATCAATCTTAAACGTTTTCGATACCGTTCACTCTTTAAAATCTGTGTGTTTAATGTTGATTGCATTTCTTTAATATAATTTAACATTAAATTTTTATCTTGAACCACATCTTTAGAGATGATTAAATCTTTATTTGATGATTGAATGAATTCAATGATTTCTATATATGCTTGTGATTCTATCACTGTATTTTTTTGAAATTGTCTAATTAAAAATACAATAAAACTCAGGAATACTGAAAATAGTAACGTCATCATGATGGTCACGACAAAACTCATTTGATTCATAAAAAATAAAATCCAAGGAATAATTAAAAACGATAACATCATCAATGTTATCGTTTTTAGGCCTTTAATTTTAATGTTCGTTTGATTCGATTTGATACCCAACACCTCGA
>Ga0209138_1001314_pt1 | contig 21545 bp, 19 predicted proteins | sample SaaInl3SG_22_DNA_FD_184645 | JGI IMG/M metagenome (GOLD analysis project Ga0209138, IMG submission 184645) | Marine microbial communities from expanding oxygen minimum zones in the Saanich Inlet - ESP_153SG_22_DNA (SPAdes) (version 2) | ecosystem: Environmental > Aquatic > Marine > Intertidal...
TGAAATACCAGAAGACTTATGTCAAATTGATGACGAGCTAAAAGCCATTTACCACAGTAAAGATTCTGTATGTATTTGGGTTTTTAAAACAAGAAAGGACAGAAATGCTTTTGTTGAAGAAACTATTGGAATGAATAAAAAAAAGCGTACAAATTATTATAGCGCAAACTATGCATAAGTTAAAATACATCTTAATATTATTTTTAGTTTCTGTGTTTGTTAATGCACAAGAAATCAATTGGTTGACCATGAATGAAGCGTTAGCTAAACAAAAAGAACAACCCAAAAAAATAATGATAGACATGTATACGGTATGGTGTGGGCCATGCAAAATGTTAGATCGCAATACTTTTTCCAATAAAAAGCTAGCCGAATATGTGAATGCCAATTACTATGCGGTAAAATTTAATGCTGAAGGAAATGAAAAGGTAAATTTTGATGGGCAACCGCTCTCTAATCCCAAATATGACCCTGCTAAAGCCAGACGCCGCAATAGCCAACATCAATTGACACAGTATTTTGGAGTAACGGCTTATCCAACTATTGTATTTTTGGGCGAAAATGCAGAGTTTTTAGCTCCGACTCCAGGGTATAAAACTGCTGACCAATTGGAGCTGTATCTCAAACTTTTTGCCGAAGACCATTATAAAACCATTACTACTCAAAAAGCTTTTAACAACTATTATAAAGCATTTAAACCTTCTTTTAATACTCAATGATTTAAGTTATAGATAAAAGCACCATCCTTAAAAGTATCATGAAAATGAATACTTTTTTTTGCACACGTTTTTTGCCACCGTTTTACGTAACTTTTATAATTACTACCGTCAGCGATAATTAGTTTTTGGTTCAATATTTCTAAAACCTTTTCAAGGTTTATTTTTGGACTATTTCTAAGCAAAATCCAATCAAATTTTACAGACTTAAAATTATAATAGCTTAGACTGTCGACAATAAGCAAATTATAACCACCAATTGAATAAAATTGTTTCAACTTCGATTTTGAAGTTTGATCGATACCTTCATTAGTTGTGTAATCTTCTATAAATGAAAATTGTTTGTTGTTTTTTTCTGTATTATGAAACTCAAAATTAATCCCATTTTTAAATCCCAAAACGGTATGTTTTGTCTTTTGAAAAACAATAAATTCTTGCTTAGAATTAATTTTAAAAACCAAAAAAACATACAATTGAAAAATTAGAACAGAAGTTAATAATAGGGCTATTTTTTTAAATGTCTTTGATTTGACATATCTGAAAAATAGTACAATTATAATATAGAACAGCACCACCATATAGAAGTCAAAAGGGATATTTTTAAAAAGTAAAAATTCAAAATTTGCTATCAAATGAGCAGAGTTATTCATCAAATCAATTAAGCTTTCAAAACTATAGCCTAGCCACTCACTGATTTTGAATCCCTCAAAAACAATAATCAAAACACCTAACCAAAGGCATAACACAAGTGCTGGAACAACCAATAAATTGGCTAAAAAAAACAGCCCAGGAAATTGATGAAAATAGTAGAGTCCAAGCGGTAAAATTCCAAGTTGAGCGGCAACAGACACTTTTAATAGTGTGGTCATGGGTTTTATTAAAATATGTTTTGGCGTCCAAAAACCATTTAAAATTGGGACAATAATTAAAATGCCTAAAACAGCTCCATAGCTCAATTGAAATCCAACATCATATACATAGTTAGGGTTTAAAATTAATAGCAAAAATGCTGAAATTGAAAGTGTATTGATGCTATTTGATGGTCGATTTAATCCGCTTGCGAGAGCAAAACAACTGAACATGGTTACCGCACGAACAATTGATGGGCTTAGCCCTGTAACAAATGCAAAAGTCCATAATGTCATGATAATCAAAATACTACGAATTTTTTTTCCTTGTTTTGTTCTTGCCATAGGATACAATAAGAACTCTAGTATTTTCAATAAAATACCCACATGAAGTCCAGAGAGGGCAAGAATGTGAATTACTCCAGAATTTTTATAATCTGTTTTAATTTCATTCGGAATTTCACCTCGTTTTCCTAAATAAAATGCTTTTAGAAACGCTTTTGAAGTAGAATTAATATGGAGTTTGTCAATTTTTTTAGCCATAAAATTTCGAACTAAGGACGCCATTCCATTGATGCTTTTTTTCCTTTTCTTATGACAGATGTTGTGTTTTGATGCATTGAAATTTTATGATAAACACCTTTCCTTTCAAGGAAATTTTTGTAATCAAAACCATGAGGGTTTTTAGGTGGGCTTATTGTGTTAAGCTGTATTTTTAAAAATAATAGGTCATCGATTTTATACTTTATATCTGTTGTGTCTTTTGAGACTTCTATTAAAATTGTACCACTAGAATTTTGATGATTGATCTCAAGGACTTTTGCTATAAATCGGTAATTATATGTTGTCGGATTCATTTCTTTTGTGATGTACAACAATAAATCGTTTGTTTTGTCTTTTTTAAAAAATAACTGTAATGATTTTTTTGTGCTTTTGGATAATGCAGTTGTGAAATAAATACTCCCAAAACAACAAATAAGAGCAACAAGAAATATGATGAAATGATGCTCTTATAAATGGAAGTTTTAAAATGAAAAAATAGTCCAAGGCAAAATACTACTCCCAAAAGAATGAGTATGATATAAATTTCTAACGACACATAGAAACTTAAAAATATACCGCAAATCAGCGCAATAGTTAACCTTGGGATAGGGTAGTAGGAGGGGTGCATTTTAAATCATAAGTAGGTATTAGGCGTATCAACATAGCACTTTATACACTGCTTTGGCAACCTTTTGGCTAGCACCAGAGCCCCCTAGTTTTTGTTCTAGGGCAGTATATTCAGTATGCATCTGTTGTTGGGTTTTGGGGTTTAGAATATGCTTTAGTTCTGCCGTAAGGCGTTTTGTGTTGAGGTCATTTTGGATCAATTCACAAACCACTTCGCGCTCCATTATAAGGTTCACCAAAGAAATATAATCGAGCTTTACCACCTGTTTTCCAATCTGGTAGGACAACCAACTGGATTTATAGCACACCACTTGTGGGACTTTAAATAGTGCAGTCTCTAGGGTAGCTGTTCCAGAAGTCACCAATGCGGCTTGTGCAATACTAAGCAAATCGTAAGTGGCATTACTCACAAATTTGATGTTTTTATTTTTAATGAATTTTTGATAAAATGTTTTGGCTTGGCTCGGTGCTCCAGCAATGACAAATTGGTGTTCAGGAAAATCATCGACAACAGACAACATCACGTGGAGCATTTTTTTAATTTCTTGTTGTCTACTACCTGGCAACAGTGCAACAATGGGTTTTTCGGATAGTCCGTATGTTTTTCTTAGGGTTTTAACATCTATTTTTGGGCGGTTGGCAATGGCATCAATTAGTGGATGCCCAACAAACTCCACAGGCATTTGGTGTTTTTCTTCGTAAAATGTTTTTTCAAAAGGTAAAATCACATACATTTTATCAATATTTCGTTTGATCTGATGAATGCGATTTTCTTTCCATGCCCATAGCTGTGGCGAAATATAATAGTGGGTTTTAAAATTTTGGGTTTTGGCCCATTTTGCAATACGCATGTTAAACCCTGGGTAATCAATAAATATTAAAACATCAGGCTGATAGTTTGCAATATCTTTTTTACAAAAGCTGATATTTTTTAGAATCGTTCTCAGGTTTAAAAGGACTTCTAAAAAGCCCATAAAAGCTAAATCTTTATAATGTTTAACCAAAGTACCACCTGCGTTCTGCATCAAATCGCCACCCCAAACTCGACATTCTGCTTTTTCATCTTCTTTTTGTAATGCCCTGATAAGGTTAGCGCCATGCAAATCGCCTGATGCTTCTCCTGCTATGATGTAGTATTTCATTTAAAGCTTAATTATAAACGTAATAAGGGCAATAAAAATAGTCGCTATCAATACTCCAGCCGCATTGCTATCTTTTTTCTTTCGTATAAAATAAAAGAAACAAATTAAATTTAAAATCGCACCCAAGCTGATGAGTTTTCCAAGAAAATTCTCAGACTGAGCAGCCTCTAAAACTGTCATTATTCCATCACTTCGCCCAGAAGATTTTGCTATTAAAATTCCCGCAATATAAACCCCAAGTATGTTGGCCAGTAGTCCAATACTAAATCCTTTGATGATTTGTATTTTATCCATTAAAATTCCAATTATTGAGTTCTTGAATATAATGATGTGCTGTTAGGTCAAATTGAACAGGAACTAAAGATACGTATCCTTGTTCAAGTGCCCATTCGTCCGTGTCTTCTCCATTATCTTGATTGACAAATTCTCCTGTAAGCCAGTAATAATCACGCCCCATAGGACTTTGGCGTTTGTCAAATTTTTCAATCCAATTAGCATTTGCTTGACGGCAAATTTTCACACCTTTTATCTTTTTATTTTTTTTGCTTGGGAAGTTCACGTTCAAAACAACCCCTTTTTGTAATCCGTTTTGAATAACTTGAAGGCAAATGGTTTTTATGAAATTTTCAGTAGCAGAAAAATCAGCATTCCAATTGTAGTTTAGTAAAGAAAATCCTATTGCAGGAATACCCTCCATTCCTGCTTCAATTGCAGCACTCATCGTGCCAGAATAGATCACATTTATAGAAGAATTTGAGCCATGATTGATGCCTGAAACACATAAATCAGGTTTTCTATCCAACAACTCATGAACGGCAAGTTTAACACAATCTGCTGGTGTACCCGAGGTGCTGTATTCTTTTTGTGGACCATTGTCTATATGTTCCTCCTTACAATAGAGTGTGTCATTGATGGTAATTGCATGACCCATACCGCTTTGAGGGCTGTCTGGCGCAACTACTATCACATCACCAATAGAGTTCATTACCTTTATCAAGGTACGAATTCCAGGTGCAGTTATTCCGTCATCATTGGTAACAAGAATGAGTGGTTTTTTTGGCATTTTTTTGTTTTTCGAATACAAAAGTAAGAATTTTGTGGGGTAATAATCATATTTGATAGCTTTAACAAAAAATTATATACAATATTACGCTTGTTTTATCTAATTTCTTTTATTTTTAATCGAGAATTTGAACAAACATAACTCAAGTCCATGAAACACATAAATATTTTTCTTTTATCAATTTTTGTAGCTTTAGCATCATGTAGTTTTACAACTAAAACTTTTGAAAATCCAGATAAAGATAAACTCTTGATGCAATTAATAACATATTTATTAGAAGAAGGTCATTTTCAGTCCAAAGATTTTAACGATGAGTTTTCTGAAGAAGTATATACTCGATTTTTAAAAGCTGTTGACCCCTACAAGCATTATTTTTACATGTCAGATATTAAAGAATTTGAAATTTATAAAACAGATTTAGACGATCAAATTAAAAATTATGATGTACAGTTTTTTAACCTTGTTTACAACCGCTTGACTCAAAGGATTGAAGAATCAAAAGCAGTTTACTCTCAAGTTTTAAAACAACCTTTTAATTATAATCTAGACGAAAAATACCAATCAAATCCTGATAAGTTGGGTTATGTCTCGTCAAAAAATGAAATAATTGACCGTTGGCGTAAACAATTAAAATTTAACACACTAACGAATTATCATGATTTATTATCTGCTAACGAAGACAGAGAAAATAATGATAAAAAAACAGTTTTAGAAATAGAAAATGATGCACGACAATCGACACTGAAAAGTTTACAAGAAGCTTCAGTTTATTTTGATGACATGAGGCGAGATGACTGGCTTTCGATGTACGTCAATGCAATTTCTGAAACATTTGATCCTCACACCTACTATTTTGCACCACAAGTTAAAGACCGTTTTGATGCTGAAATGTCTGGTAAGTACGAAGGAATTGGAGCAAGACTTCAAAAAAAAATGGATAAAATTAGTATCACAGAACTGATTTCGGGTGGTTCTGCTTGGCGACAAAATAAACTTCAAGTTGGAGATGAGATATTAAAAGTGCGTCAAGAAAACGAAGAAGAGGCAGTAAGTGTTGTTGGAATGCGATTGGATGATGCTGTAAAAATGATTAAAGGCCCAAAAGGCACAAATGTAATTTTAACTCTAAAAAGAGTCGATGGAACCATTGAAGATTTGATGATTCCAAGAGATGAAATTGAGCTTGAAGAAACCTATGCAAAATCGAGTATTGTTCAAAAAGAAGACTATAAATTCGGAGTCATTAATTTACCAAAATTTTATATCGATTTTGAAGATATCAATAGTAGAAATGCAACCTCTGATGTTAAAAGAGAAATTGAACGACTCAAAGCGGAGGGTATGGAAGGTTTGGTTCTCGATTTAAGAAATAACGGCGGTGGTTCTCTAAAGACTGCTGTAGATATTGGGGGCCTGTTTATAGAAGAAGGACCTATTGTTCAGGTACGCTCAACAGGTGAAGATCGTCAAGTATTGAAAGATAAAGATTCTAGTATAAGTTGGGATGGTCCACTGGTTATTTTGGTGAATGAATTTTCAGCTTCTGCATCCGAAATTTTGGCTGCTGCTATGCAAGATTATAAACGTGCTATTGTTATTGGAAGCAAGCAAACATACGGTAAAGGTACAGTCCAAAATGTTATTGATTTGAACAGAATGATTCGCAACAATACTAATGGCGACATGGGAGCGTTTAAGTTTACCACCCAAAAATATTATCGTATCAATGGAGGCTCTACCCAGCTCGAGGGTGTAAAAAGTGATGTTATTTTGCCAAATCGCTACAGCTATGTTGATATGGGTGAAAAGGATCAAGATAATCCACTTCCATGGGATGAAATTCAAGCTGCAAAATATGATATTTGGGAAAGTTCTATTGATTATGAAACGACTGTTAAAAGAAGCAAGGAACGCATGAATGGTAGCGAAGAAATAAAGCTCATATACGAAAATGCACAATGGGTAAAAAAGGTCCGTTCAATAGATTTACATAGCTTGAAATATAGTGATTATGATGCGAGTTTGAAGCAAAATAAAAAAGAATCAGAACGTTTTGATTCTCTATCTGAGTATTCAACAAACTTGTCTTTTGAATCATTACCCCACGAAAAGCCAATTATGGCAACAGATTCTATTTTCAAAACAAAGCGTGAACGCTGGCATGAATCATTATCTAAAGATATATATGTATATGAGGCGCTAAATGTTTTAACAGATTTAAGCAAAATGTTTAAAGTTAAAAAACTCTCTGCGCTTAAAAATTAAGACATCAATTATGCAGGGATTAACGGCACTGGCGTTCCAAAAATTCAAACAAAACTATTTGGGAATGGCTAGTGTTTTCTTTATAGTTTTTGTGGGGTTTGTTTCAATTTTCGCCTATCTAATAGCCCCTGATACTACTCAATATGCAAATCAAATGCATTTGAGTATTCATTCCAAACCCCCAGGGTTTAATGTTCAAATGCTTGTTCAACCGAACCCTAACAAAAGTCTTCAAAATCAATTCGATAGAATCTTTTTTGGTTCAAAATTCCCCGATAAACAGCAGCCCATTTCAAGCTATAGAATAGAAGACGAACAATTGATCTTTACCCCTTACGATGCTAAAAATATTCAAGGCTTTGAACAATTAATTGATTATTCCAACACCCCAAAACCTTTTATAGAATATAAAACCTTTTATCTAGGAACTGACAATTATGGCAGAGATGTTCTGAGTCGGCTATTAGTTGGCTCTCGAATTTCTTTTTTTATAGGTTTTGTTGCTGTTTTTATCTCATTAATTATTGGATTGTTTTTAGGCAGCATTTCCGGTTATTTTGGCGGAAAAATTGACAGTGCAATAATGTTCTTAATTAACGTTGCATGGTCTATTCCTACGCTTCTCTTGGTTATTGCCATAACTTTAGCACTTGGCAAGGGGTATTGGCAGGTTTTTATTGCAGTAGGTCTTACTATGTGGGTAGAAGTCGCAAGAGTGGTTCGGGGCGAAGTAATGAGTATAAGGGAACAACAATATATTACCGCAGCTCGTGCTTTGGGGTATTCGGATTTTAGAATTATTTTCAAGCATGTTATTCCTAATATTATGGCGCCTGTTATTGTAATTTCTGCGGCTAATTTTGCAGCAGCAATTCTTATTGAAAGCGGTTTAAGTTTTTTAGGAATAGGCGCACAACCACCTATGTCAAGTTGGGGTGTTATGATAAAAACCCACTATAATGCCATTCTTTTGGGTCAACCCTATTTAGCTATAATACCAGGTCTTTGTATTATGAGTTTGGTTATGGCCTTTATGCTTGTAGGCAACACCCTTCGTGAAGCAATGGATGTAAAAGCTTAAAGCCAATTTTTATTTTTTTGCTTCTGGAGGATATTTTGATAAAATTGAAGCAACAAATTCCTTGATGCGCTCTTCTTTACGATCCATTCGGTTGGTTAAATAACCTTGTCCAATACCTTGCCATACAAGTTCTTTTTTATTTGCATCTATTAAATCAATATAAAGTGTGCCACGAGAAGAATTGGTTACATTAGTTTGATTCCAACCCATCATTGGTCCCCAACCCCAACCCCAGCCGTACATGCCAAAATTTTGATTATAAACATTGACTTCTTGACGTTCTTTCGTGAAAATATTTACCAATAAATTTGGGTTTTCAGATTTCGTAAAACCTTTTGCCAAAAGTTCATGCTCAATGGCACGCAAAATTCTACGCTTGTCTAAATCACTAATTTCCGCCTTATCTAATCCGTCTTTAAAGAAAGCAAATGTTTTATATGAGTTAAAGTTCGCAGAGCGGTCATAATCGGCAGCTACTCGAACAGAATCGCAAGATGTCATAATGAGTGCTAAACAAAAGAATAAAAAAAGGCGTTTCATAGAGTTTTTTTTAAGTTGAAATTAATTAAAAAGAGAATTATCAACAGTGTTAGGAATGGTTACATTAAGTCTAGGCTCTTGTTCCATGGCTCGCTTTATTGCAAAAATTGCACCCTCGTTACGAGCCCAATTTCTTCTAGCTATTCCATTATTGACATCCCAAAACAACATTGATTTTAACTTTTTCTCACATACTTTAGAACCATCAATAACCATACCAAAGCCGCCATTGATTACTTCACCCCAACCAACGCCACCTCCGTTGTGTATACTAACCCAAGTTGCACCTCTAAAACTATCGCCAATCACATTTTGAATAGCCATATCTGCAGTATATTTTGATCCATCATAGATATTACTTGTTTCTCTGTATGGTGAATCTGTTCCGGAAACATCATGATGATCACGACCGAGAATTATTGGGCCTATTTTGCCTTCTGAAATAGCTGTGTTGAATGCGGTAGCAATTTTCATACGACCTTCCGCATCAGCATATAAAATACGTGCTTGCGAACCAACAACCAGTTTGTTGCTTTGAGCACCTTTGATCCATTGAATATTATCTTGCATTTGTATTTGGATTTCTGGTGGTGAAGTCGCTTGAATTTTTTCTAAAACTTCACAAGCAATAGCATCTGTTTTTGCTAAATCCTCAGAAGAACCACTTGCACAAACCCAGCGAAATGGCCCAAAACCGTAGTCAAAACACATAGGCCCCATGATGTCTTGAACATAGCTTGGATATATAAAATCCTGTTTATTGTCTCTTAAAATTTTAGCACCAGCTCGCGAAGCTTCCAGAAGGAAAGCATTTCCATAATCGAAAAAGTAGGTACCTCTGTCGGTATGTTTTTTTACTATAGCAGCATGACGCAGTAAGCTTTTTTGAACTTGTTCTTGGAATAATTTTGGGGCTTCGTTCATCATTTTATTGGCTTCTTCAAATGACATTCCAACTGGATAATACCCTCCTGCCCAAGGATTATGTAATGAGGTTTGATCACTTCCAATGTCTACAAAAATACCAGCATCAAAAAATGCTTCCCATACTTCAATGACGTTTCCTTGATAAGCGATGGATACAATTTCTTTGTTTTTTTGTGCTGCTTTTACACGCACAATTAATTCTTCTACAGTTGAATATACTTCATCAACCCAACCTTGTGAGTGTCTTGTTTGTGTTGCTTTGGGGTTAACTTCAGCACAAATGGTAATGCACTTTGCAATATTTCCTGCTTTGGGTTGAGCCCCACTCATACCACCAAGTCCAGCAGTTAAAAATATATGCCCTTCAGGGCTTTTTTTTATCTTTCTAAATGCGTTTAGGATTGTAATTGTTGTTCCGTGTACAATTCCTTGAGGACCAATGTACATATAGCTTCCTGCTGTCATCTGTCCAAATTGAGTGACTCCTAGTGCATTAAATTTTTCCCAATCATCTGGTTTGGAGTAATTTGGGATCATCATCCCGTTAGTAACAACAACTCTTGGTGCTTCTTTATGAGAAGGGAACAGTCCCATTGGATGTCCAGAGTACATCACCAATGTTTGTTCATCGTTCATTTCAGATAAATATTTCATGGTGAGTCTATATTGTGCCCAATTGGAAAATACGCCTCCATTGCCACCGTATGTAATCAATTCGTGGGGGTGTTGTGCTACGGCATCGTCCAAATTATTTTGAATCATCAGCATAATCGCTGCGGCTTCTTTGCTTTTTGCTGGATATTCATTTACTGGGCGGGCATAAATTTTATGGTCTGGCCTAAAACGATACATATAAATACGCCCATAAGTTTCAAGCTCTTTTTTAAATTCATTCAAAAGAATCGCATGAAATTTTTTATCGAAATAGCGTAGGGCATTTTTTAAAGCTAGTTTTTGTTCTTCTTTGTTTAAAATTGCTTTTCGTTTTGGAGCATGATTGTACGTTGGATCAAAAGGTTTTAGAGGCGGTAATTTATTAGGAATGCCCTCTTTTATTTCTTCTTGAAAAGTTTTTGTGTTCATAATCTTACTTTTGAATACGTTTTGATGTATTGTATCCATAGGGGCAATGCTTACAATTACTCTCACAACAATACCCTCGCTTTAGGTGGTATTGTTCTGTAAAACAGCGATAGCCTTGTGGTGTCATGTAAAAATCACCGTCTTCTATTGGGGGATTACGTTTCATCATCAACAAATATAATGTAATTTTTAGATACTAATTATTTGTGTTTTTTGAGGGTTAATAACTTCAGATATTTAGTACTTTTACACAACAAGGTTTTTAGTTATTCATGTTAAATTTTCAGCAAGTTCAAAATATAAAGTTGACTTCTCAAGTTTCTATTAAGCCTGAGTTTAAAATCCATGAGACTGTTTCTGGCAATAAATTTAGAAAATTGAAGTATAATTTGAAAGCCATTCAAAAAAATGGTTCACTTGGTGTTCTAACTTTTGGTGGCGCATTTTCTAATCATATTGCAGCTACTGCAGCCGCTGGGCAATTACTAAATGTTTCAACGGTTGGAATTATTAGAGGGGAGGAGTTGGCAACAAAAATTGAAACTAATCCAACATTGGCTTATGCCAAATCTTGTGGCATGCAGTTAGAATTTGTTAGTCGTTCTGTTTACAAGCAAAAAACAGATAGCGCATATATTGAGTATCTTCAAAATAAATATCCAAAATATTATATCATTCCAGAAGGCGGAACGAATGCTTTAGCTGTACAGGGTTGTGAGGAAATTCTTACACAATCAGATGAGGTGTATAATGTTATTTGTTGTCCAGTTGGTACAGGCGGTACAATTTCTGGCCTTATAAATTCAAGTTTACTTACTCAAAAAATAATTGGCTTTCCAGCATTGAAGGGTGCATTTTTAAGCGAAGATATTTGTAAATTTGCGACTCAATCCAATTGGGAATTATGTAACGACTATCATTTTGGAGGTTATGCAAAAGTGGATACAGGTTTAATTCGTTTTATAAATAACTTTAAAAAAGAATTTGAAATTCAGCTCGATCCAATGTATACTGGTAAAATGATGTTTGGTATTTTTGATTTGATACAAAAAGGTGTTTTTTCTACGTCTACAAAAATATTAGCAATTCACACAGGAGGATTACAGGGCATTGAAGGCATGAATCGCCAATTGAAACAAAAAAGAATGGATTTGATTGTATAGAATATGAAAAAGATAGTTGTATTAGTGTTGGTATGTGTTGTGTTGTCGAGTTGTGGTGCTCGCAAAAAAGCAAACCCAAAAAAAGAGGTGAGATTAGAAGTTAATATTCCGCCCAGAGAAACCCCAGAAACTACAACAGTTGTTATTAAACCCACATATAATTCCACAACAGAGTATATTACATTTTTTAAGGCTATAGCCATTCACGAAATGAAACTTTATGGCATACCTGCAAGCATTACTTTAGCACAAGGAATTTTGGAATCGGGTTCAGGCAGAGGACGATTGGCAAGAGATGCCAACAATCATTTTGGAATTAAGTGCCACGATTGGACGGGTCCAAGAGTGTATCATGACGATGATAGAGCTCAGGAATGTTTTAGAAAATACAACGACCCTAATCAATCTTACAGAGATCACTCTTTGTTTTTAGCTAAAAGAAAACGTTATGCCAATCTATTTCAATACAGGCCAACCGATTACAAAGCATGGGCAAAAGGTTTAAAAAAAGCAGGTTATGCTACCGACCCAAAATACCATCAAAAACTTATAAGCCTTATTGAGCGTTATGAATTGTATCAATATGATATTTTTGACCCAAAAGGACTTGCTCATAAACAACAAACCAATAGTGAAAAGCATATTGTTACAAAGGGTGATACTTTATATTCAATTTCCAAAAGATATGGTATCTCAGTTGAGCGCTTAAAGACATTAAATAAATTAAATTCTAATACTTTAAGTATTGGTCAAACCCTTATCGTTACATCAAATTAAATTGTATGAAATACCAACGCAGTAGTCAATTATTTAGAGAAGCCAATGCCGTTATTCCAGGTGGGGTTAACTCCCCAGTACGTGCATTTAAGGCTGTTGGGGGTACACCAATATTTGTCAAAAAAGCCGAAGGCGCATATTTGTATGACGAAGATGGAAATCGATTGATTGATTATATTAACTCATGGGGGCCTATGATTTTGGGTCATGCTTACAAACCTGTTGTGGATGCAGTAATTGATAAAGCCAAAAAAGGAACTTCATTTGGAATGCCAACTGAAATTGAAACAAAAATTGCAGAATTGGCCGTCTCAATTGTTCCTAATATTGATAAAATTCGATTTGTGAATTCTGGAACAGAAGCCTGTATGAGTGCCGTACGATTAGCACGTGGATTTACTGGAAAAGAAAAAATTATAAAATTTGCTGGGTGCTATCATGGGCACTCCGACTCATTTTTAATACAAGCGGGAAGTGGTGCTGTAACTTTTGGAAGTCCCAATAGCCCTGGAGTAACCCAAGGAACTGCCAAAGACACATTGCTTGCACCATACAATAATTTGGAAGCTGTAAAAAATATATTTGAATCCAACCCTAATAAAATTGCAGCTATAATTGTTGAACCAGTTGCAGGAAATATGGGATGTATTCCACCTATTGAAGGATATTTGAAGGGCCTTCGTGACTTGTGTAACAAATATAAAGCGGTTCTTATTTTTGATGAAGTAATGACTGGTTTTCGATTAGCAAAAGGAGGAGTACAAGAACTTTTTGGTATCAAAGCAGATATTGTTTGTTTTGGTAAAGTTATAGGGGGTGGGTTACCTGTTGGAGCATTTGCTGCACGACAAGAAATAATGAGTCATTTGGCTCCAGATGGACCCGTGTATCAGGCCGGAACATTAAGCGGGAATCCCTTGGCAATGGCAGCTGGCTATGCACTTTTGAATGCTTTGAATACGGATGCTGAGGTGTATGAACGTTTAGCTAAGAAAACAGCTTACTTGCATGATGGAATTTCTAAAGTATTAATCAAAAAAGCTGTAAAACATACCATAAACAGAAAAGGTTCTATGATTTCTTTACATTTTTCGGAAACTCCAGTAGTTGATTTTCAAACCGCTGCCCATGGTAATAATGACCACTTTAAAGTATTTTTTCATGGTATGCTAGATGCTGGTATTTACATTGCGCCAAGTGCTTTTGAGAGTTGGTTTATTACAGATGCTTTGTCCTATGACGATTTAGATTTTACCATTGCCGCAGTAGAGTCTGTTGTAAAAAAGTGGTAGTATGCTTTGTTGTATATGCCTAATTTTAAAAAATTATGGAGTTTTGAATTAGATTCTTTTAATGTTTTAGATTTAACCTTAAATAAGAAATTCCATCAACTTTTGTTAAAATAATTTCCATTTCAAAAATTCCTTTGTGAATACTTTTTTTTTCTGTACCACAAATAAACAACTCATTATAACTTTTTATTTCTATATTATCTATAAGACCACTGCAAGTCTCATCTGGGTATCCAGAATCAAATCCAAACTTTTTGAACTTTAAGTATTTTGTGCTCTCCATTGATTTCAAAAACCCTATAGATTGATTAGCTATTTTTAAATTTTTAATATCAAAACCCGTAGCATTTTTAAATTTCACTTTTAGCCCACTGCCCTCAATTTTTTTAGGACAACTAAATAAAAACAACAAAACGCAAAACGAAATTTTTTTTAATGAATTCATGCTAAATTTATTGTAGAACCTCTTTCTCTAAAGCAATATAATGTGTGGTTGTTTTATTGCTAATAAGTGGAAATATATGTACTTCACAGAGGTACTCAGATGTGTTTTTTCTGTAATTAATTAGTCTTGTTTGAAAGGGTTTATTTTGTTTTAAAAGGATTGCAATTTTTGCTTTTGTTTTTTTTGATGTTTTTGGACCTTGTAAAAAATCTGCTGTTTTTTCAAGCGCTTCTTTTTTAGTATAACCTGTCATAGTCGTGAAACCTTCGTTGACCCAAACGATCTTTTGTTTTTTGTCTGTTAGGATGATGGTACTGAAGTCTACTGATTTGAAGAGCGATTCAATATCATTTTTCCAACCATGCTTTTTAGCAAATTGTTTTATTTTCTTCAAATCCATGCATTGTCTGGAAGCGTTTAGTGTTTTAAAATATTGATCACTAAACATATCCCAGCTAATCAGTGGCATTACCTTGGAGCACTCATCTTCTAATGTGCGCTCAATTTTATTTAATTTTTTTAAGTTATTGCCAGAAAGGTAAACATCCAGGCACATCATGTTATTGAGGTCTTGTTTCATAGTATTGAGGTTAAGTTTAAAGATTACATAAAAATATCATCAAATATTGTGCCTTTGTGTAAAGCGCAATACACAATTGTAATCATTAAGATTGTTTTTCATATTTATTAGTGTAGATTTTGAACTAAATTATTAGAGATTAAAAAAAAGCGACTAATATATATTAGTCGCTTTTGTAAATTGAAAAGTTTCAATCCCTAATTCAAATTATACATCTGCAGATTTTACAGTTTTGATGATTCGTGCTGCAATTTTGTATGGATCACCGTTAGACGCAGGACGTCTGTCTTCTAACCAGCCTTTCCATCCTTTTTCGACAGTAATGATTGGGATTCTAATTGACGCTCCACGATCTGATATTCCAAAACTGAATTGATCGATAGATTGTGTTTCGTGATCACCAGTAAGACGTTGGTCGTTAAACTCTCCATAAACAGCAATGTGCTCTTTAACTACTGGTCTAAATGCTTCGCATATTTTTTCATAAGTTTCTTGAGAGCCACAAGTTCTAAGAGTTGTGTTTGAGAAGTTGGCATGCATTCCAGATCCATTCCAGTCCATATCTTTTCCAAGAGGTTTTGGATGATAATCAATGTAGTATCCGTATTTCTCTGTTAAACGATCTAATAAATAACGCGCTATCCAAATTTCATCTCCAGCTTTTTGAGCACCTTTGGCAAATAATTGGAACTCCCATTGGCCAGAAGCTACTTCTTGGTTGATACCTTCAAAGTTAAGACCAGCATCAATACACAAATTGGCATGCTCTTCAACAAGGTCACGACCGTGAGTGTTTTTCCCACCTACAGAACAGTAGTACATTCCTTGAGGTGCAGGATATCCACCAACTGGAAATCCAAGAGGGAGCTGTGTTTTGGTATCCATAATAAAATATTCTTGTTCAAATCCAAACCAGAAATCATCATCTTCATCATTAATTGTTGCTCTTCCGTTTGATTCGTGTGGTGTACCATCAGCATTCAAAACTTCAGTCATTACTAAATATCCATCTCTTCTTGCAGGGTCTGGGTAAATAGCAACAGGTTTAAGGAGACAGTCCGAAGAACCGCCTTCTGCTTGTCTCGTAGATGATCCATCAAAAGACCAAATAGGACAATCTTCTAGTTTTCCACTAAAATTTTCTTCAACTTTGGTTTTACTTCTCATGTTTTGAGTTGGGAAGTATCCATCTAACCAAATGTATTCTAACTTAGATTTTGCCATAATTATATAATTTGTATTCTGTAAATGTTTAGATTGCAAATATACTAATAAGCATCTGTGCGTTAATAATTTGAGGGTTAAAATTATTAACATTACCCTTTTTTTTGCATTAACCCTATTTTTTTATGGGCATAATCAAATTATTTATAATTTTTAATATGATAATTTTTTAAATTGTTAATAAAAATTATGCATGACTCAGTTTTTTACTTGCAAGAATCTTAATTTTGTTAGAGAATTAAAAACCTATCATTATGTCAACACTACGTTTTCATGCACTTAAATCATCAATGAATAGAGCTTCAATCTCTGTTCAGGAAGATTCCAAACGATCTATAGATTATGGTTCAAATGTCTTTGGAAATGTTGCTATGCGCAGTTCTTTACCAAAAGCAACATATAAAAACCTAGCAACAGCCATTGAAAAAAATCAAACGATAAGTCGTGATATTGCCGACCAAATTGCAACTGCTATGAAAGAATGGGCAATGGCCAAAGGGGTAACACACTACACCCACTGGTTTCAACCTCTTACTGGTGCAACTGCCGAAAAACATGATGCCTTTTTTGAAACTGTTGGGCCTGGAGAAGCAATAGAACAATTTGAAGGCAACCAGCTAGTGCAGCAAGAACCCGATGCATCCTCGTTCCCAAATGGTGGAATTCGCAATACATTTGAAGCTCGTGGATATACAGCATGGGACCCAACTTCTCCAGCTTTTATTTTTGGAACAACGCTTTGTATTCCAACAGTTTTTGTAGCATATACAGGCGAAGCCCTAGATTATAAAACTCCTCTTCTTCGTGCTTTACACGCTGTTGATCATGCCGCTACTTCAGTGGCTCGCTATTTTGATAAAAATGTAAAGAAAGTCTCGGCCTCATTGGGTTGGGAACAAGAATATTTTTTAATTGATAAATCCCTTGCCGTTGCTAGACCAGATTTGGAACTTACTGGAAGAACCCTATTAGGACATTCCTCGGCTAAAGGACAGCAATTAGATGATCACTATTTTGGAACTATTCCAACACGTGCTTTAAATTTTATGCGTGATTTAGAAAAAGAATCAATTCTTTTAGGAATTCCTGTAAAAACACGTCACAACGAAGTTGCTCCAAACCAATTTGAATTGGCACCAATTTATGAAGAAGCAAATCTTGCTGTTGATCACAATTCTTTAGTCATGGACTTGATGAAAAAAGTAGCTGAACGCCATCATTTTAAAGTTTTGTTCCATGAAAAGCCATTTGCAGGAGTTAATGGTTCAGGAAAGCATAATAATTGGAGTTTAAGCACAGATACAGGGGTAAATCTTTTGTCCCCAGGTAAAACACCAATGAGCAATTTACAATTTCTCACCTTTTTCATCAATACAATTAGAGCAGTATGTGATAATGAAGAATTATTGCGTGCATCCATTGCATCAGCGAGTAACGACCATCGCCTTGGCGCAAATGAAGCTCCCCCTGCTATCATGTCTGTATTTATTGGGGCACAACTCACAAAAGTTTTAAGTGAACTTGAAGGCGTTACGAAAGGTAAATTATCACCAAAAGAAAAAACAGATTTAAAACTGAATGTTGTCGGAAAAATTCCTGAAATTCTTTTAGATAATACAGATCGAAATCGTACATCACCTTTTGCCTTTACTGGAAATAAATTTGAATTCCGTGCGGTGGGGTCTACGGCCAATTGTGCCAATCCAATGACAGTACTTAATTCTATTGTTGCCAAACAACTCATAGATTTTAAAGCAGAAGCAGATATTTTAATAAATAAAAAAGGTCTTAAAAAAGATGAAGCTATTTTCAATGTTCTGAGAGAATATATTAAAACTTCAAAATCAATTTTATTTGAAGGGAATGGGTATGGAGATGCTTGGCAAAAAGAAGCCAAAAAGCGAGGATTGAGCAACAATAAAAATACACCGGAAGCCTTGAAAGTAAAAATCGCACCATCAACAATCGCACTTTATGAAGGATTAGGAGTGATGAATAAAACTGAAATTGAAGCACGCTACGAAATTGAGGTCGAAGATTATATCAACCGAATTCAAATTGAAGGGCGTGTTCTTGGAGATGTTGCACGAAATCATATCATACCAACAGCGGTAAAATATCAAAATATCCTTATTAATAATGTTCGAGGATTAAAGGATATTTATGGGAATGATTTCAAGAAATATGCCAGCGAACAATTGATTCTAATTAAGGATATATCAACCAATATTGAGTCCATTAATTCTGGAGTTACAAAAATGATCAATGAACGTAAAAAAGCAAATGTCATTAAAGAATCCATCAATAAAGCGGAGGCTTATTGTAATAAGGTAAAACCATTTTTTGATAAAATTCGTTACAATTGTGATAAACTAGAACTATTGATAGATGACGAACTTTGGCCACTTCCAAAATACAGAGAATTGTTATTTACAAGATAGAAGCTAAAAAAATTAAAGATTTTTTGTTCCAAAACATTAAATACTATACTACATTTGTAGTTCACAAAAATTTATGGGTAACGAAATAAGTCAAAGGTATTCACAACGTGGTGTTTCGGCATCTAAAGAAGATGTGCATCATGCCATAAAAAATATAGATAAAGGATTATTTCCAAAAGCATTTTGCAAAATTGTTCCTGACCATTTAACACACGATAAAGACTATTGTTTGGTAATGCATGCCGATGGGGCAGGTACAAAAAGCTCGCTGGCCTATGCCTATTGGAAAGAAACAGGTGATCTCTCTGTTTGGAAAGGTATTGCTCAAGATGCACTCATCATGAATATTGACGATCTTTTGTGTGTTGGAGCAACAGATGATATCATGCTATCATCTACCATTGGAAGGAATAAAAATTTGATTTCTGGAGAAGTAATTTCTGCGATTATTAATGGTACAGAAGAGCTTATTTTAGATTTAAAAAAGCACGGCGTTACCATCCATTCAACAGGTGGAGAAACGGCCGACGTGGGAGATTTGGTGCGCACCATTATTGTTGATTCTACAGTAACCGCACGCATGAAACGTAGCGCAGTCATAGACAATGCCAATATTCGCCCTGGCGATGTGATTGTCGGATTGGCCTCTTTTGGAAAAGCCACTTACGAGCATCAATACAATGGCGGTATGGGAAGCAATGGTTTGACTTCTGCAAGACATGACGTTTTTCATAAAAATATTGCCAAAAAATACCCTGAAACTTTTGATGCTGCTGTTCCAAAAGAATTAGTTTATTCAGGTCAAATTCAACTAACCGATAGTGTGGAAAATTCTCCAATTGATGCTGGCAAGCTTGTACTCTCTCCAACTCGTACCTATGCACCAATTATCAAAGCAATTTTAGATCATTGCCCAAAAGAAAATATTCATGGTATGGTGCATTGTAGTGGTGGCGCTCAAACAAAAATTCTACATTTTATTGATCAATATCATATAATAAAAGACAATATGTTCCCCATTCCACCTTTGTTCAAATTGATTCAAGAACAATCCAAAACGGACTGGAAAGAGATGTATCAGGTATTCAATTGTGGCCACAGAATGGAGCTATATGTTCAGCCAGAAGTTGCAAAAGACATTATCGAAATCGCCTCAAAATTTGATGTTGATGCACAAATAATTGGTCGAGTAGAAGCTTCACCAACAAAAAAATTGACCATCAAAAGTGATTTTGGAACATTTGAATATTAGTTTTTAAGATAAATTTCATCTTAAAGTACTATTTTTGTCCACAATATTTATAATTCATGTTAGAAAGAATTCAAATTATACAACAACGTTTCGATGAGGTAAGCGACCTTATTATTCAACCAGATATTATTTCTGACCAAAAGAGTTATATTCAAATTAACAAGGAATATAAAGATTTAAAAAAGATTTTAGATCGAGGTGAAATTTATAAATCGCTGATGTCAAATATAGATGAAGCGCAAGAAATTATTTCAGACGGAAGTGATGCAGAAATGGTAGAAATGGCCAAAATACAACTCGCCGAAGCTAAATCAAAACTCCCTGAAATTGAAGAAGAAATTAAATTTTTATTGATTCCAAAAGACCCTGAAGATGCCAAAAATGTGGTTGTTGAGGTTCGAGCAGGAACTGGAGGAGATGAGGCTAGTATTTTTGCAGGCGATTTACATAGAATGTATACAAAATATTGTGAATCTAAAGGATGGAAAGTCGATGTTGTTGATTTTAATGAAGGCACTTCAGGAGGATATAAAGAGATTATTTTTGAAGTGTCTGGAGTAGATGTATATGGTACTATGAAATTTGAAGCTGGCGTGCATCGAGTTCAACGCGTCCCTCAAACAGAAACTCAAGGTAGAGTACATACAAGTGCTGCTTCTGTTATTGTTTTGCCTGAAGCAGAAGAATTTGATATTGAACTCGATATGACTGAGGTTAGAATCGAAAGAACAACATCAACAGGTCCTGGAGGTCAGTCCGTAAATACCACCTACTCTGCAATTAAACTTCATCACGAACCAACAGGTATGATTGTAAGTTGTCAAGATCAAAAATCTTCTCACAAAAATCTAGAAAAAGCACTAAAAGTTTTACGCTCTCGTTTATACGAAATGGAGCTAGCCAAAAAACAAGCAGCCGACTCCGAAAAACGGAAAAGTATGGTGTCTTCTGGAGACCGAAGCGCAAAAATTAGAACCTACAACTATCCACAAGGCCGTGTTACTGACCATAGAATTGGATTGACCTTATACGATTTATCTAATATCATAAATGGAGACGTACAAAAAATAATAGACGAGCTGATGCTTGCCGAAAATACAGAAAAACTAAAAGCTGATTCAGACTTAATTTAAGCCTATGAATACAGAAAAATTGGTATCGGAAATAAAAAGAAAACAATCCTTTCTCTGTATTGGGTTAGATGTTGATTTATCTAAAATTCCAGAACATCTTCTCAAACTATCCTCACCAATTTTTGAATTCAACAAAGCCATAATAGAAGCAACACATCATTTGTGTGTGGCCTACAAACCCAATATTGCTTTTTATGAGGCTTACGGACTAGAAGGGTGGAAAGCCTTAAAGCAAACCATTAATTATTTGAATACAAATTATCCTGAAATCTTCACTATTGCCGATGCCAAACGTGGTGATATTGGAAATACAAGCAGTATGTATGCCAAAGCATTTTTTGAAGATTTAGGTTTTGATAGCATAACTACCGCTCCATATATGGGTAAAGATTCTATTGAACCT
>Ga0209138_1001316_pt1 | contig 21534 bp, 17 predicted proteins | sample SaaInl3SG_22_DNA_FD_184645 | JGI IMG/M metagenome (GOLD analysis project Ga0209138, IMG submission 184645) | Marine microbial communities from expanding oxygen minimum zones in the Saanich Inlet - ESP_153SG_22_DNA (SPAdes) (version 2) | ecosystem: Environmental > Aquatic > Marine > Intertidal...
TAATGATCCGATCGGTAATAAAAACGATTAGGGTCGTTCTCGTCATTATACGTATAGTCCAATTCAATATTAGTATATTTTGAATTCACTTCCTCAGATAGGTTATGTAGGTCAGTACTTAGTTTATCGCTTCCAATAAGATAGATGTAATTGCGTTTTCCTTCCGTTCTTTTCGGATCGGTACGTCCAATCATATCAATGTTTAAATTGGCAACTGTTTGTGCCAAAGGCACAATTGGATCGTAGTCTGTATAATACTGAGACCCTAACAAACCTTTTTCTTCTCCTGTAACATGTAAGAATATGACAGATCGCTTTGGTCCTTGTCCATTTTCTTGAGCACTTTTTAAAGCTTCAGCGATTTCCAAAATTGCTACAGTTCCAGAGCCATCATCATCGGCTCCATTAAACACCTCACCATCATGCATCCCTACATGATCTAAGTGTGCTGAGAGAATGATATATTCATTAGGTTTTTCACTTCCTTTAATCATAGCAGCAACATTTTCAGATGTGACAGCTGCATTCTTTTGATTATAGTCAATTTCTATAGTATTTGTTTTTAATAAAACAGCACCCATCGCTTCGCTCACAAGAAATCCGTACATCGATTTTTTGTCCACATCCAAAGCTAAATTACTTTCACCCCCAAGTTCGTCTCGTTTCTTATAGTAAGGAGCATAACGCTTAAATAGAGATTCATTAATTAAAAAGAAGGCTTTAGCACCCTGCTCTTTAGCGGCATCACGTTTTGAACTTAATTCTTGACGTCCGTTTGACCACTTTGAAATTTCTTTGGTGCCGCTAATAACATTGGTGCCATCTTCATTTTTTGGTTCTCCAGCAATAGCCACTACGACTTTATCAGTCACATCAATATCTTTGTAGTCGTTATAGAGAGCATCCTTTATTCCATAACCAACCAAAACAAGATCTTGTGAATCTATTACATCTGTTTCTGCGTCAGTTATGCTTATAAAATCCGTGTAGTATTCAAATGAGTTGCCATCAGTTTTTATAGACACTTTTGGAGGGTTTACTGAAACTAAGGGTACATTTTGAAAATAATTACCATCTGCTTTAGCGGCATCGATACCAAGTTTCTTGTAGTGATCTTTTAAATACTCTACCGCCAATTTTTGACCAATATCACCTGTTTCCCTCCCTTCAAATTCATCAGAGGCATAGATGTATAATTTTTCTTTTAATTCCTCAGCTGTAATGCTAGAAGCATAGGTCTGTTGATTTTGAGACTGACCAATGTTATGGTTTGCTACTAATAGTAATAGTAAAATTGTGATTTTAAGTTTCATAGATATAATAATGAGTTTGTTGTTAAGAGCAACGATATTACAAAAATTATAGTAAAAATTGGTTGATTTTGCTGTTTTTTACGCATTTTAATTATTTTTTAATACAAAAGTTATTCTTTCTTAAAAACACCATAAAGTGTATGTTTTTTACGATTAAAGTAATTATGTTTAGGAATTGAAAATTATTTTTGTTTAGATTTTCATCCTTAATATTAAATAAAATAATAATTCATCCATTTTTTAACTATTTCATCAAATTCAGTATTTATTTTAGTTGGTAAAACTTATATTTAAGACGCATAAATAACCTATAAAGTGTATTTTTTTTACGATTAAGTGCATAAAAATTGTGGATTATATTTATAAAAATAGTGTAAGTTCCAATTTTTTAATTTAAATTTGCAATGTATTAATCACAAACTTTTATTAAAAATGAAAAAATTAATTACTATTATGTCTCTTGCAATCGTAGGTTTTACCTTCGCCCAAGAGGAAGAGCAATCATCTAAGTTCAATGTAACAGGTTCAGTAGATGCTTATTTCTCAAACAGCCTAAATGGTCCTAATGATCAAGCAACTGTTGTAACTGACCCTGTCACTGGTGATGTTCTTTTCACTGCACCGCCAAGTGCTCTAATGGGAAATGATGATCGTGCCTTTTCTGGTGCTAATGCCAATGTAAAACTTTCTTATGAAGGCGAAAAAGTTGGTTTCGTAGCTGATTTAGCTTACGGTCCAAGAGCTAATGCTCAATTTTCTGATTTTAGTGTTGTAAACGAAGCTTACGTGTATTGGAATGCTTCTGATAAACTAACTCTTATGATGGGTCGTTGGAATTCATGGATGGGTTATGAGAATTTTGCTGCTGCGGATAATTTCCACTACAGTTATTCTCATCAGTATACATTCGGTCCAAGAAATTTCAATGGTTTCGCAATGCAATATGAACTAGGAAGTGATTTCAAATTGGGTGTTGCTATTATGAACCCTGTTGAAACGACAGTGGCTAACACTACCGATGAATATTCATTTGCAGCTGGTTTATCTAAAGGAGATTTCGGTATTTCATTTTTAACTAGTGAAGACGAAACTTTTATTGATATAAAAGCCAAAGTTAATTTCAGTGATTCTTTTTCCGTTGATTTAAACGCAAATCTTGCCTCTTGGGATGAAAATGCTACTTTAACAGGAACTAGAGCTGCTTTCTTACCAGATACCGAGGGTTATACATCTATATCTGCTTACACTCAAGTTCAATCTACTGAATCATTCGCATGGGGTATTCGTTTAGAATACTTTAATATCATAGCAGATGATAGTGGTGACGATACAAATGTAATCACTCCAACTTTGACAGGTAACTATTCAGTTGGTGATTTGACAATAAGACCAGAGCTAAGGCTTGATTCCGCTAGTGATGATATTTTCCTTAACAGTGACATGGATGGTGATCAAAGTGGATTAGCTTCGTTCACTTTAGCTGCTATTTACAGCTTCTAAGTATTGAGTATATATTAAATTTAAAAAGGAGCCTAATGGCTCCTTTTTTTGTACCATAACTTTTGTATTTTTGTCATATGAAAAAAATAATCATTATCAACGGCCCAAACCTCAATTTACTCGGAAAACGAGAACCAGGTATTTATGGAGCACAATCCTTTGAAGACTTTTATGCAGAGTTAAAAACTAAGTACGAGGCCTTTGAATTGTCCTATTTTCAATCCAATATAGAAGGGGAGCTGATTGATAAAATTCAAGAGGTTGGGTTTTCATATGATGGTATTATTTTAAATGCAGCGGCTTATACCCATACTTCTGTTGGGATTGGTGACGCCATTAAAGCCATTGAAACTCCAGTCATCGAAGTGCATATATCCAATACCTACGCCAGAGAAGAGTTCAGACACCAATCATTTATATCTCCAAATGCTAAAGGGGTGATCCTAGGGTTTGGGTTGCAAAGCTACGAATTAGCCTTGCAAAGTTTCTTATAACAAAAAAGACCGCCTTTTCAGACAGTCTTTCATTTTATGTATGTTGTTTATTTATATGTGAATCACTTCATCATAAGCATCCGCAACCGCTTCCATCACAGCCTCACTCATCGTTGGATGTGGGTGAATCGTTTTTAAGACTTCATGTCCAGTTGTTTCAAGTTTTCGTCCTAAAACAGCTTCAGCAATCATATCGGTGACGCCTGTGCCAATCATATGGCATCCCAACCATTCACCATATTTAGCATCAAAAATTACTTTTACAAACCCGTCTTTATGACCGCCAGCACTTGCTTTCCCTGAAGCAGAAAACGGAAATTTACCAACTTTAATGTCGATGCCTTGATCCTTTGCTTGTGCTTCTGTCATTCCAACACTTGCAATTTCTGGTGTACAATAGGTACAACCAGGAATATTTCCATAATCAATCGCTTCAACATGATGACCTGCAATTTTTTCCACACACAAAATACCTTCTGCAGAAGCAACATGGGCGAGGGCAGGACCAGGAGTTACATCGCCAATCGCATAGTAGCCAGGAATGTTTGTTTGGTAAAAGTCATTCACTAAAATTTTATCTCTATCAGTGACAATTCCAACATCTTCTAATCCAATGTTTTCAATATTAGTTTTGATTCCAACTGCAGATAAGACCATATCAGCTTCCAAAACTTCTTCTCCTTTTTTGGTTTTAAGGGTGGCTTTTACTCCTTTACCAGAAGTATCTACTGAAGTTACTTCTGTTGATGTTAAAATTTTAATCCCACTTTTCTTGAAAGAACGTTCTAATTGTTTAGAAACATCTGCATCTTCTACAGGAACAATACGGGGTAAATATTCTACTATGGTTACATCGGTTCCCATTGAGTTATAGAAATATGCAAACTCAACACCAATGGCTCCTGAACCTACAATGATTAATTTTTTTGGTTGTTTTTCTAAAGTCATTGCTTTTCGGTATCCAATAACTTTTTCACCATCTTGTGGTAAACTAGGCAATTCACGCGAGCGTGCCCCCGTAGCAATGATGATATGATCTGCACTGTATTCAGTTCCATCAACATCTACTTTTTTTCCAGGTTTTAAAGTTCCATATCCTGAAATAACATCGATTTTGTTTTTTTTCATTAAAAACTGAACGCCTTTACTCATGCCATCAGCCACATTTCGACTTCTATTGACAACGGCATCAAAATCTTTGTCAAATTCTTTGACTGTTAGACCATAATCATCGGCATGTTTGAGGTATTCAAATACTTGAGCGGATTTTAAAAGTGCCTTGGTAGGAATACACCCCCAGTTGAGACAAACACCCCCTAAGCTTTCCTTTTCAATCACGGCAGTTTTTAGACCTAATTGTGAAGCTCTAATTGCTGTAACGTAACCTCCTGGGCCACTTCCTAAAACAATAACATCGTATTTGCTCATAAAATCAGTTTTTGGTTTTAAAGCGCAAATTTACAAAACCTATATTTAAATAGTTAAATTTTAATTAGGATTTTTTAAACTTCAAACTTACAGAGTTGACACAGTAGCGTGTCCCTGTTTTAGTAGGGCCATCATTAAAGACATGGCCTAAGTGTCCGTCACAAGTTTTACATATAATTTCGGTTCGAATCATCCCGAGGGTTTTGTCAGAAACATATCCAACTTTTCCTTCAATGGATTGATCAAAACTTGGCCATCCACAATGAGCATCAAATTTGGTGTGACTTTCAAATAGGGGTTCATGACATCCGGCACAACAATAGGTGCCTTTTTCAAAATGAAGGTTATAAGCCCCCGAATGTGGCATTTCCGTTCCTTTTTCCCTAAGAATTCGGTACTGCTCTTCTGTTAATTCTTTTTTCCAATCAATGTCGGATTTATTCATTTGGTGTAAATATTAAGGCAGCACCATTAATACAGTGACGCTTACCAGTTGTTTTTCGAGGACCATCATTAAACACATGTCCAAGATGACCTCCACAAGTTGCACAATGCTCTTCGGTGCGTGCCACTCCAATTTTATAATCTACCGAAAACGCTACGTTACCTTTAATTTCTTTGTCAAAACTCGGCCATCCTGAACCGGAGTCAAACTTGTCTGCGCCATTAAAAAGGGGGGTGTTACAAGCCGCACAACTATAAATTCCTGGTTCAGACACCTTATTTAAAGGACTTGAAAACGCAGGTTCGGTACCCGCATTTCTCAGTACATAATATTGAAGTTCACTGAGTTGCATTTTCCACTCTTGTTCTGTTTTAGTAACGGGAAAAACTTCCTTTTTTTGGGCAGTAGTTTGACAAGATAATAAAAGACTGAGTATACAAATGGATATGGATTTTTTTAGGATCATAAAAAGGTTTAATTTTTTTGGAAGATTTTATATTTTTATAAAAATAAGTAATAATTTCATTCGTTATTTTTTTTTCACATAAATTTGTGACTATAGATTTGTTACAGTGTCATTAAAAAAGACCGTTTTTAGAATTAAAAACTTAAAATAAATTACAATGAAAAATCAGCGCCTTACTTTATTACTGTGTATTCTTATTTTTTCTTGTGCTACCAATCCGTTTACAGGCAAAAAAATAATGGCCTTTATGCCAAACTCACAGTTGTTGCCAATGGCTTTTGCGGAATACGATAAATTTCTTTCAGAAAATAAGGTCATTAAAGAAACTTCGGACGCGGAGATGATAGCTCGGGTTGGTCAACGTATTTCGGTGGCTGCAGAGCGTTGGTTAGATGCCAACAACCATCAAGGGTATTTGAAAGATTATAAATGGGAATATAATTTGGTAGAGGATGAAACAGTAAATGCTTGGTGTATGCCAGGAGGTAAAATTGTATTTTATACAGGGATTTTACCAGTTGCAAAAAATGAAGCTGGAATTGCCGCAATTATGGGCCATGAGGTCGCACACGCCTTAGCAAACCATGGTCAGCAACGCATGAGTGCAGGAATGATTCAACAAGGGGTAGGAGCGGGAGTCGCGATTGCTACCAAAGACAAAACTAAATCGGAACAAGATCTATGGATGCAAGCCTTTGCGGTTGGCTCTTCTGTTGGAGGCATGTTACCTTTTAGTAGGTCGCATGAAACAGAAGCGGATGAAATTGGTTTATATCTCACCGCAATTGCAGGTTATAACCCGGATGAGGCATCGTTATTATGGGAACGCATGAGAGCAAATAGCGAAGGAAAAAGTTCTCCTGAATTTTTAAGTACACACCCATCAAATGAATCTAGAATCTCTAATTTGAGAGCATTGGCAGGCAAAGCAAAAGATGAAGCACGCAAGTTTGGAGTGACAACTTTTAGGCCATAATAACTTTATAATTGATTTAAATCGTTATTTTAGGAGCTGTTTAACCAACCAACTAGCTTTTTATGAAAAAATTTGAAAAAGGAAGCAAGCAACTAACCACTGCTTGGGCTTTCTATGACTGGGCAAATTCCGTATACCCACTAGTAATTAGCACCGCAGTATTTCCAATTTATTACAGCAGTTTGACAAGTTCTTTCGCAAATGAAGCTGGGGATGTTTCCTACTTAGGAATGCTTTGGAATCCAACCACTTTATACGATTATACTCTGTCGTTCTCATTTTTAATAGTGGCCTGTTGTTCCCCTATACTCTCCGCTATTGCAGATTATATGGGGAATAAATTAAAATTTTTAAAATTCTTTTGTCTTTTGGGTGCATTGTCTGTCATGTGTCTATTCTTTTTTACAGGCGCTGAAACTCTTTGGGTGGCACTCACATTTACCATTTTGGCGAGTATTGGTTTTTGGGGAAGTTTGGTGTTTTATAATGCCTATTTGCCCGAAGTGGCCTTTCCAGAACAACAAGATAAAGTCAGTGCTCAAGGATTTATTTACGGCTATATAGGTTCGGTGTTATTACTTGTTTTCAGTCTTTTTATGGTAGAAAAACCAGATTTGTTTGGGATTACAGACCCAACACTAGCACCACGAATTACATTTCTGTTGGTAGGTATTTGGTGGCTTGGTTTTGCTCAATTCACTTATCGCCGATTGCCAAATAATGTATTTGATCGTAAGCCAGAAAAAGATTTTATTTGGAAAGGACTTAAAGAATTGAAAATGGTATCGAAAGAACTAGTTAATTATCCTCAACTTAAATATTTTTTAGTTTCTTTTTTCTGTTTTAGTGTAGGAGTCCAAACCATAGTGTTGATGGCAGGAATTTTTGGAAGTAAAGAACTCGGTTTACCAACCTCTGATTTGATTTTCACTATCATACTTGTACAATTAGTTGCTGTTTTGGGAGCTTATTTATTTTCGAGATTATCCACTAAAATCGGAAATATCAAAACTTTAAAACTAACTCTTATGATATGGGCAGGCGTTTGTATTCTAGCGTTTTCTCTAGATAAAAGCCAAGCCAATGTCGATTACTACTTTTATGGTTTGGGTATTGTGCTAGGATTTGTTTTGGGAGCAACGCAATCCATTGGGCGTTCGACCTATTCAAAACTGTTACCAGACACACACGACCATGCCACCTATTTTAGTTTTTATGATGTTACTGAAAAATTAGCGATTGTATTAGGGATGTTTGTATTTGGATTTCTCATCCATCTTACCGATTCCATGCAATATTCTGTACTCTTTTTGGCACTCTTTTTTGTAACTGCTTATTTTGTTTTAAATCGTATCAAAGCCACCAAATTTGTCAACTAGTTTCTTAAATTAACAGTATCAACACTTAAATTGGCATAACAATTGAACTTTAACAACTGTAACCAAAGGTTGTACTCTGTTAAAAGAAGATAACTTAAGTTTTAAATGAACTATTAATATCAAATCCGTTCTGTTTTATGACAGAATGACTTAATATACCTATGAGCAAATCAAAATTTACAATGCTTGACAGTTTGTCATTACAAGACTTTGACGAAAATTCAGAGTTAATTCCGTTGATGACTACTGAAGATGAAGAAGTTATAAAAAACGAGTCACTTCCAGAAACAATTTCAATTCTCTCTCTACGGAACACTGTTTTATTTCCTGGAGTTGTCATTCCAATTACTGCTGGACGCGACAAGTCCATTCAGTTAATAAATGATGCCAATTCAGGTTCAAAAGTTATCGGAGTAGTTTCTCAAAAAGATGAAAGTGTAGAAGATCCTACTATCGATGATATTTATACAACAGGAACGGTTGCCCGTATTTTGAAAGTTCTTAAAATGCCCGATGGTAATACTACTGTAATTATTCAGGGAAAAAAACGATTTCAAATTTCTGAAATGGTTTCAGAAAAACCATACATGGTTGCCAAGATCCAGGATGTTCCAGAAGTTACTCCTTTAGGGAGTACCGAATTTTCCGCTATTATAGAGTCGATCAAAGACCTTGCGCTTCAAATTATAAAACAAAGTCCGACAATTCCTAGTGAAGCTTCTTTTGCAATCAAAAACATTGAAAGTAACTCATTTTTGATCAACTTTGTATCTTCTAACATGAATTTATCAGTTGTTGAAAAACAAAAGTTATTACAAGTTAATGAACTTCAAGAACGTGCATTACTCACTTTAAAACATATGAATGTTGAATTTCAACGCTTAGAGCTCAAAAATGACATTCAATCCAAAGTGCAAAGTGATATGAACCAGCAACAGCGTGAATATTTCTTACAACAGCAAATCAAAACCATTCAAGAAGAATTGGGTGGGGTGAGCTATGAAGAGGAAATTGAAGAAATGAAAGCACGTGCACTAAAAAAGAAATGGAACAAAAAGGCAGAAAAACATTTTAATAAAGAAATTGGAAAGTTACAACGGATGAATCCCCAAGTTGCGGAGTATTCAATTCAACGAAACTATCTAGATCTGTTTTTAGATTTGCCGTGGAATTCTTATAGTAATGATAATTTTGACTTGAAGCGTGCCCAAAAAATTCTGGATCGCGATCACTTTGGTTTAGAAGAAGTCAAACGTAGAATTATTGAATATTTGGCAGTATTGAAACTTAGAAAAGACATGAAATCTCCAATCCTTTGTCTGTATGGTCCTCCAGGAGTTGGTAAAACATCTTTAGGAAAGTCCATTGCTGAAGCTTTGGGAAGAGAATATATTCGTATTTCTTTGGGTGGACTACGGGATGAAGCTGAAATTAGAGGTCATAGAAAAACATATATAGGTGCCATGCCTGGTCGTATTCTTCAAAGCTTAAAGAAAGCTGGAACATCGAATCCTGTTTTTGTATTAGATGAAATTGATAAACTTTCGAACTCCAATCAAGGAGATCCTTCGTCCGCAATGTTAGAAGTGTTAGACCCCGAACAGAACTCGGAGTTTTATGACAACTTTTTAGAAATGGGATATGACCTCTCCAAAGTGATGTTTGTAGCCACGTCTAATAGTCTTAATACAATCCAACCGGCACTTTTAGACCGAATGGAAATTATCAATGTAAATGGATATACCATTGAAGAAAAAGTTCAAATTGGAAAAAAATATCTATTGCCCAAGCAAATCAAAGAACATGGAATGAACGCTTCTGATCTTAAAATTGCACAACCGCAATTAGAAAAAATTGTGGAAGGATATACAAGAGAATCAGGGGTTCGTGGATTTGAAAAACAAATTGCTAAAATGGTGCGTTATGCTGCCAAAAATATTGCAATGGATGAACCTTATGATGTTAAGGTTTCAAATGAAGTAATAGTAGACGTTTTAGGCAGTCCAAAATTAGAGCGTGATAAATATGAAAATAATGATGTTGCAGGGGTTGTTACTGGTCTCGCATGGACACGTGTTGGTGGCGATATTTTATTTATTGAATCCATCCTATCTAAAGGGAAGGGAACCTTAAGTATCACCGGAAATTTAGGAAAGGTAATGAAAGAATCGGCAACCATTGCAATGGAATACATCAAAGCAAATGCAGATTTATACGATTTGAAATCAGAAATTTTTGATAATTATAATGTTCATATTCACGTCCCAGAAGGTGCCACTCCAAAAGATGGTCCAAGCGCTGGAATTACGATGTTAACTTCCTTAGTTTCTTTATTTACACAGAAAAAAATAAGGAAGAGTTTAGCGATGACTGGAGAAATCACTTTGAGAGGAAAAGTACTTCCAGTAGGAGGGATTAAAGAGAAAATTTTGGCTGCCAAACGCGCCAAAATCAAAGAGATCATTCTTTCTAAAGACAATAAAAGTGATATTGAAGAAATCAATCAAACGTATTTGAAAGGCTTGACATTTCATTTTGTTTCTGAAATGAGCGAAGTCATCGATATAGCAATTATGAATCAAAAAGTTAAAAACGCTAAATCACTTTAAATTTTGAATGCTTAAGATTTCTTAAAATAAACGCTGTTAATATTCGTTTTAGATTTGATTTATATACTTTTGTATGCGAATGAGCAGAGTGTTGACTTTTTATATGGTGATGTGTTTTAGCTGTACTGCATATGCGCAATTAGGAGGTGAATCTACCTACCAATTTTTGAATTTAATATCCTCTCCTCGTCAAGCTGCTTTAGGAGGGAAGTCCATTACAAATGTGGATTATGATGTCACTCAAGCCTTATATAATCCAGCGACCATTAATGTTGATATGGACAACCAATTGGCAGTAAATTACTCGAATTATTTAGGAGATATTAGTTATGGCACTGCGGCATATGCATATACATGGGATCGAAGAGTACAAACTTTTCATATTGGAATGACCTATGTGAATTATGGTACTTTTGATGGCTATGATGAGAATGGGATAAGTACAGGAGAGTTTTCAGGGAATGAAGCTGCTTTTTCTGTCGGTTATGCAACTCAAATAGGATATTCGGACTTTTATATAGGTGCAAATCTTAAGTTGATTTCTTCTAAATTAGAACAATATAATTCTTTTGGAATTGCTACGGATGTTGGGTTGATCTATATTAATGAATATTTAGATTTTAATGCGGCACTTGTAATTCGTAATTTTGGAACGCAATTAACAACTTATGCAGGGCTAAAAGAATCATTACCTTTTGAAATTGATCTTGGGTTTTCTCAAAAACTTGAAAATGTCCCTTTAAGATGGCATTTAACACTAGAAAATTTACAACAATGGCCAATTGCTTCCGAGAATCCAGCGCGTAGCACTACCGATTTGAATGGCACTCAAACTCCAGAAGAAATAGGTTTTTTTAGCAATATCATACGGCATACCATTATCGGATTCGAATTATTTCCAGAAAGAGGATTCAACATTCGATTGGGTTATAGTTTTAGAAGAGCAGCCGAGTTAAAAATATTAGAGCAACGAAATTTTTCAGGGCTTTCGTTTGGAATTGGTTTGAAATTTAATAAATTTAGATTTAGTTATACGCATGCACGCTATTCATTAGCAGCAAATACAAGTTTTCTGGGTCTTCAAATAAATTTACAATAGTGAAAAAAATAACAATAGCCATTGATGGATTTTCTTCGACAGGAAAAAGTACACTTGCGAAACAATTAGCTCAAAAACTTCAATATGTTTATGTAGATTCAGGAGCAATGTACCGAGCTATTGCATTATATGCATTACAACATAATTTAATTCAAGACCAGGTTCTTAACACGGCAGCTCTTATCAAACAATTGCCATCAATTGAAGTGACGTTTCAATACAATGAATCCTTAAAAGCATCAGAAATTTACTTAAACGGCATAAATGTCAATACTGAGATCCGATCTATGGATGTTTCAAATACTGTTAGTCGGGTGGCAACAGTTCCGGAGGTTCGACAACAATTGGTGGGCTTACAACAACAAATGGGAGCTCTCAAAGGAATTGTCATGGATGGAAGAGATATTGGCACCGTAGTTTTTCCGGATGCTGAACTAAAACTCTTTATGACAGCTTCAGCAGAAACACGGGCTCAACGACGTTATGACGAACTCATAAGCTCTGGGACTGAAGTGACTTTTGAAGCGGTTCTTGAAAACATTACTTCAAGAGATCATTTAGATTCTACTCGAAAAGATTCTCCGCTTTTTAAGGCAACAGATGCCATAGAAATTGATAACTCAAACTTAAGTTTAGAGCAGCAATTTGAAAAGGTCATGGCTCTTGTACAATCAAAAATAGTACAAGCATAAGCCCTCTCTTAAAAACAGATCAGAAATCATTTGGAATCATTAGAGATTAATCGTAACATTGCACTCCTTTTAGCAAACAATAGATTCAGTAAAAGGAATTAACTTTAATTAATAACACTTTTATAGAAGAGCTTAATCGAATCTAGCTTCTGTAAAATACAAATTTTAAACAGCCATGGCTGAAGAAAAAAACACAAACGTGGAAGAAGTGACTGCAGAAACAACCGCAGTTGAAACCCCACAAGTAAGCGAAGCTCAAGCAAATCCTGAGCAATTCCTAAAAGATTTTAACTGGCATAATTACGAAGAAGGTATTGATCCTGTGGACGATGCTAAACTCGATGAATTTGAGAAGCTAGTTGCTAGTAATTTTGTAGAAACACTTGATGATCAAGTTGTTGAAGGTACTGTTGTTCATATTTCTGATCGTGATGCGATTATTGATATCAATGCAAAATCTGAAGGGGTTATTTCGTTAAACGAATTTCGTTACAACCCAAACCTTGCAGTTGGAGATAAAGTAGAAGTTTTAATTGATGTGCGTGAAGATGCAACAGGTCAATTAATCCTTTCTCATCGTAAGGCTAGAGTTATCAAAGCATGGGATCGTGTGATTGCTGCTAATGAAACTGGAGAAATTGTAAACGGTTTCGTTAAATGTCGTACTAAAGGTGGTATGATTGTCGATGTATTTGGTATTGAAGCATTTTTACCAGGGTCACAAATCGATGTGAAGCCAATTAGAGATTACGATCAGTATGTAAACAAAACAATGGAATTCAAGGTAGTTAAAATCAACCACGAATTCAAAAATGTTGTTGTATCGCATAAAGCGCTTATTGAAGCAGATATCGAAATTCAGAAGAAAGAAATTATCAGTCAATTAGAAAAAGGTCAAGTTCTTGAAGGTGTGGTTAAAAATATCACGTCTTACGGAGTCTTTATGGATCTTGGTGGTGTTGATGGTTTAGTTCATATTACAGACCTTTCTTGGTCAAGAATCAATCATCCAAGTGAGATTGTAGAACTGGATCAAAAACTGAATGTTGTTATTCTTGACTTTGATGAGAATAAATCTAGAATTCAATTAGGCCTAAAACAATTAAGCAAACACCCATGGGATGCCCTTGGTGAAGACGTTAAAATTGGAGATGAAATCGAAGGTAAAGTTGTAGTCATTGCTGATTATGGTGCATTTATCGAAGTAGTTGAAGGAGTTGAAGGTTTAATTCACGTTTCTGAAATGTCTTGGTCCACGCATTTGCGTTCTGCACAAGATTTCGTTAAAGTAGGCGATAAAATTAAAGCTCAAATCTTAACTTTAGACAGAGAAGATCGTAAAATGTCATTAGGTATCAAGCAATTATCGGCAGATCCTTGGACAGATATTACTTCTAAATACCCTGTTGCTTCTAAGCACACTGGAATTGTAAGAAATTTTACAAACTTTGGCGTTTTTGTTGAATTAGAAGAAGGTATTGATGGATTAATTTATATCTCAGATTTATCTTGGACTAAGAAAGTGAAACATCCTAGTGAATTTTGTTCGGTAGGAGACAAGTTAGAAGTTGTTGTTCTTGAATTGGACGTAGAAGCTAGAAAACTAAGCTTAGGTCATAAACAAACTACTGACAACCCTTGGGACAAATATCAGACTGAATTTGCGCTAAACACTAAGCATACAGCTTCTATTGATGATCTTGTTGATAAAGGTGCGACAGTAAAATTCAACGAAGATGTTATTGCATTTGTTCCTTCACGTCATCTTGAAAAAGAGGATGGGACAAAACTTAAAAAAGGCGAAGAATCTGAGTTTGTAATCATTGAATTCAATAAAGAATTCAAACGTGTTGTGGCTTCTCATACTGCTCTTTTTAAAGCAGAAGAAGTGAAAAATGTAAAAGCAGCCGTTAAAAAAGCAGCAAATACCGCAGCAGAAGCAAAACCTACTTTAGGTGATGCAAATGATGCTTTACAAGCACTTAAAGACAAAATGGACGGGAAATAATCTCACCCTAGTCTTATAATTTAAGAGCCTTCTCAGTTGAGAAGGCTCTTTTTTTTAAATTACTTTTTGTGATCAGGTTTATGTTTCCATAAGGTCAAATATTGACCTGTAGCCATTTTACGTGCCATATAAATCGCTTTATTTGCATAGTCTCCCACAAACAAATCGTTGATTGTTTCTACCCATAATTGCAGCCATTTGCCAAAATGAAGCATCTCAATTCCATAGTCTAAATTTTTATCTACCTCCCTATGTTTTTTTGTAGGACTTCCTTTATAATTATGAACCCCAAATAAATTGGTCTCCCATAAACTAGTTAATTTTTTTAAATGAAATGGCCATTGATCCTCACTTATATGAGAATTAAATATGGGACCTAACAGTTCATCTGTTCTAATTTTTGAATAGAAGGTATGGACTAAAAGCTGAATATCTTCTTTGCTCTCTATAGGTTTCATAGTTCTAATTTTAGAATATGTTCAGTTCACAATTATCTGATTTTAGTTCTGAAAAAATGGCGTTTGGGGCTTATTCTCGTTATAAATATACCAAAAAAAAACCGCTTCTTTTGGGAAGCGGCTTATGATGTTATCGAAACTATTTTTAGGAGTCAATAGAACCTAAGACACGTTTCATAAAGCTATTCAACGCCTCTTTTTGAGGGGTACCGTCTTTAATCATTTTATGAACTTCAAGAGCACCGTACATATTGGAGATCAATTCTCCAATCACATCTAATTCTTCATCCTTAAGACTAGGAACTTCGGTGAGTGCTTCTAAAGTCTCAAGGGTTTCAACGATATAATCTTCGTCGTTCGCCTCAATAAATTGCGTTAAATGTTTAATTACTGGCAGCTTCATCTACAAGATCTTTTAGTACGTCAAACTTGTTTGTTTGCGTTTGGTTTATAAATTGTCCGGATTTAAAAACGGCAAATGTGGGCAAATTGTCAACCGTAGCGAGTTTTCGACTCTCAGGGAATTTTTCTGCATCCACAATTACAAAAGTTGCTTCTGGCATTTCAGAAGCTAATTTTTTAAATTTTGGTTTCATAATTCTACAATTTCCACACCATGTTGCGGAGTATTGTACGACCACAAATGAATTGTCAGAAATAATAGCTTGTAAATTATCTTCAGAAAGTTCTTGCATGAGTTTTAGTTTTTAGTGAGAAGCTAAATAGCTTGCAGTTCCTTTAGCATTGGGTTGCATGGCATCTTTACCTTCTTCCCAGTTTGCTGGACAAACTTCTCCTTTTTCTTGTACGTGTGTGTAGGCATCAACCAGTCTTAAAAACTCAGCTACATTTCTACCAAGTGGCATATGGTTTACACTTTCGTGAACCACGGTTCCTTCTTCATCAATAATGTAAGTTGCTCTATAAGTCACATTGTCACCTTCTACAAGGACCACTCCAGTTTCTTCGTTGTACGTTTCATCTGAGATATCTAAAATACCTAGTGTCGATGCTAAATTTCTGTTAGAATCCGCTAGAATAGGGTAGGTAACACCTTCAATACCTCCGTTGTCTTTTGCTGTAGATAACCATGCAAAATGCACTTCTGGAGTATCACATGATGCCCCAATTACGATTGTATTTCTTTTTTCAAATTCAGCTTTTGCTGCTTCAAAAGCGTGTAGTTCAGTTGGACATACAAAAGTAAAATCTTTTGGATACCAAAATAAAAGTACTTTTTTCTTATTGTTGATTGCTTCTTCTAGAACGTTTACTTTAAAAGTATCGCCCATTTCATTCATAGCGTCAACACTTAAATTTGGGAATTTTTTTCCTACAATTGCCATAGTATGATTTTAATAGTTATTAAATTATTCGATACAAATATAGCATATGATATGACTAATTTTAGCACAGAAAAATTTTAATTTCCTATACTACTATAAGTTAAACTGATTATTTATAATTTGTATCGAATTAGGATTTTTTGAGTTGTTTTATCTTAATCGAGAATGCCGCAAATAAAAGGGTCATAAACGGACTGATCCAATTGAAAAAAGCGTAGATAAAATAATCGGCAACAGAAACACCTAGTACACCACTTTGGTAAGCTCCACAAGTATTCCATGGAACTAATACGGATGTTACAGTGCCAGAATCTTCTAGTGTACGGCTTAAGTTTTCAGGTGCTAACTCACGATCTTTATAGGCTTTTTTAAACATTTTACCAGGAACTACTAATGCCAGATATTGATCTGATGCAGTGACGTTCAGTACCAAACAACTCGCAACAGTACTCGCAAACAATCCAAAAGTAGTGGTGGCTAAACTTAATAAAGCGTTGCTAATTCTGGAGAGTGCTCCAATAGCATCCATGACTCCTCCAAAAACCATGGCACAAACAATTAGCCAAATAGTTCCTAACATTCCATTCATTCCTCCTGAAGTAAATAAATCATTCAGTTCTAGGCTTGTAGTTTCAACGGCCGTATCAACCGTAATTGCTTTCATAACTCCTTTGTAAGCCGCTTCAAAACTTAATGTATTTGTTTCAGAAATTGACATGATAATTTGAGGTTGTGCAATAATGGCCGCTATGGCTCCTAATAAAGTTCCAATGAGCAACGCAATTAAGGGTGGTGTTTTTTTTACGATTAAAATAATGACTAAAACAGGAACACTAAACAACCAAGGCGAAATATTAAAAGCGCCATCAATTGCTTGAAGTTTATCTGATATATCGGGTGTTCCATTGGTATCTAGATTTAAACCAATGATTAAAAAAATAACTAAGGTCACTATAATAGTTGGAACAGTTGTAAGGGCCATATATCTTATATGATCAAATAAGTTACTACCAGCCATAGCAGGAGCTAAATTTGTGGTATCGCTAAGTGGGGACATCTTATCTCCAAAATAAGCTCCAGATAATACTGCTCCAGCAGTCATTCCTGCTGAAATCCCTAAAGTGTTTCCGATTCCAATTAATGCAATTCCGACAGTGGCAGAGGTGGTCCAACTGCTTCCTGTTGCAATGGAGATAATCGCACAAATAATTACTGAGGCTACAAGAAAAAACGTGGGGTTTAGAATTTGTAGTCCATAATAAATCATTGAAGGAATGACCCCACTAATGAGCCAAGTTCCAGCCAAAGCACCTACCATTAATAGAATTAAAAGTGCCCCTGTAGTTGATTTTACATTTTCGGCAACTTCTTCTAGCATTTGTTTGTAACTAACTTTGTTATAAAAACCAACAATGGCTGCTACGGCGGCTCCTAATATCAATATAAATTGATTACTGCCACTAAGAGCATCATCACCAAACACATAAAATACATTGTAAAATAACATTGCTACAAGAGCGATTACAGGGATGAGTGCTTCCCAGATACTCAACTCTTTATTTTCAATAACTGTGTTGTTTTCGGAATCTTTTGGAGAGATGTCATTACTTTTCATAAAACAGTACTTCAATAATTATGTAGTGTAATGTTACGATTTTAGTCTGTGCTTTGCAAATCAAAACTACAATTCAAATTCAATGAATTTTACTCAGTTATCTTAATTTAGGAAAGGAGGAAGGATCCACTTCATGAAACATATTATAAACCGATTCAAATACATCATCTGCAGATGGTTTGCTAAAGTAATCACCATCTGTGCCGTATGCAGGTCGGTGTTCTTTAGCGGTGAGCATTTGTGGTTTACTATCTAAGTTTTGATAGATATTTTGATGTTCTAAGATTTCATTAAGAATATAAGCCGAAGCTCCACCCGGAACATCTTCATCAACAATAAGCAGACGATTTGTTTTTTCAACACTTTTTGAAATATCTTTTTGAATGTCAAAGGGGATGAGTGATTGAATGTCAATAATTTCAACATCGATATCGACTTCCAAAAGTTCTTTTGCGGCTTGCTGAACAATGCGTAATGTAGAGCCATATGAAACAATAGTCAGATCTTTACCTTGTTTGATTGTTTCCACAACCCCAATAGGTGTTCTAAATTCGCCTAAGTTTGAAGGTTCTTTTTCTTTTAATCGGTATCCATTTAAACATTCCACTACCATTGCTGGTTGATCACTCTCCAAAAGTGTATTGTAAAATCCAGCGGCTTTGGTCATGTTTCTTGGTACTAATACGACAACACCTCTAATTAAGTTTAGAATTCCACCCAATTGAGATCCAGAATGCCAGATGCCTTCTAAACGATGTCCACGTGTTCGAATAATTAAGGGAGCTTTTTGTTTTCCAAATGTTCGGTAATGTAAGGTGGACAAATCGTCACTTATAATTTGAAGAGCATAGATCATATAATCAAGATATTGGATTTCTGCGATGGGTCTAAGCCCACGTAAAGCCATTCCAATTCCTTGACCAATAATGGTTGCTTCACGAATTCCAGTATCCGCAACTCGCATCTCACCATACTTTTCTTGTAAGCCTTCAAGTCCTTGATTAACATCTCCAATAGTGCCTGTATCTTCTCCAAAAATTAAAACTTCTGAATGTTTACTTAAAATTTTATCAAAATTATCACGCAAAATCAGACGCCCATCGACTAGTTTCGATGTTTCGTCAAAAACAGGAAGTACTTCTTGAATATTGGTAGCTCTTAAGGAGGATTCACTATAGAGAAGTGAACTATATTTAGGTTGATTTTTTTCAAAAAAGGTATTTACCCACTGAACAAATTGATCTTTTTCGGGAGTATTTTCGTGGATTAAGTGTTTTAGAACACGGCGAGCGGTACTTATAATATCCTTTCGTAAGGGGTTGTGAATCAGTTCTAACTGAGAGATTAACTTGTGAATAAAAACTTTTTGGGATGCCATAGCTGCAGCCGATTTCATAAGTTTTACTGCTTCTTGTTTTTCATTTTCTAAAGGTTTAGAAAATTCTTTCCAAGCTTTAATTTTTCCTTCTTTAACGTTCTTTTTTGCACTGCGATCGATTGCTGTAATTTCTTCTTCTGTTGCGATGTCATTAGAAATGATCCAATCACGAAATTTCAAATTACAATCAATTGATTTTTCCCAGGCCAAACGCTTGTTGTTTTTATATCTTTCATGAGATCCAGAAGTCGAATGTCCTTGAGGTTGAGAGAGTTCGTTAACGTGAATTAAAACAGGAATATGTTTAGTTCTTGAGATTTGACTGGCTTTTTGGTAGGTGTTAATGAGTTCTACATAATCCCATCCTTTTACCCGTAAGATTTCGTAACCTTCCTGTTTTGAATCACGTTGAAATCCTTTTAAAATTTCAGAAATATTCTCTTTTGTTGTTTGATGTTTTGCATGTACAGAGATGCCATACTCATCGTCCCAAATACTAATTACCATTGGTACTTGAAGCACGCCAGCAGCATTTATAGTTTCAAAAAACACACCTTCACTAGTACTTGCATTTCCAATCGTTCCCCAAGCGACTTCATTTCCTGAGTTTGAAAATTTTTCAGAATCGGGATCTTTGAGAGTTCTATACACTTTAGATGCTTGTGCCAATCCCAATAATCGTGGCATTTGAGCCCCAGTAGGAGAGATGTCAGAACTTGAGTTTTTCTGTTTTGTTAAATTTTTCCAATCAAAATTTTCGTCTAAAGAATGGGTCGTAAAATGCCCTCCCATTTGCCTTCCAGCACTCATAGGGTCTTTAGTGATATCCGTAGTTCCATAAAGCCCCGCAAAAAACTGTTCAATGCTGAGTTCTCCGATCGCCATCATAAAGGTTTGATCTCGGTAATAACCAGATCTAAAATCACCATTTTGAAATGCTTTTGCCCAAGCTAATTGTGGAAGTTCTTTTCCGTCACCAAAAATTCCGAATTTTGCTTTTCCTGTTAAGACTTCGCGTCGTCCAAGAAGGCTACACTCTCTACTGGTGACCGCTATTGTATAATCATTCAGTACTTCATTTTTGAAGTCCTCAAATGTTATGTTTTTTGTAAGGTCATTTTTGATTTGCATTCTAAGTGAATTCTAGTGAGCTGCAAATATAAAATATTTAGAGCCTTTGTCCTATGCTTTGTAATGATAATTAACGGGTTGTCGCTGTTTTGAGAAAATAAAATTAGCTGTTATTTGGGTTTAATTAAAACCATTCCCTTCTAAATAATCCTAAAAGTGCTTTGGGTTCTGCAGTAAATACAAAACGTATTTTTTGACTGTACTGAGGTTGATTAATTTCCCATCCTAGGTTTGAATAGAACGGAAAAAATATTTCGAAGTAATCAGTTATTAGATTAAGTCGGATTCCAGCGTCATAAACAAATAAGGGTTTTTGACCTTTATTTTTAAGCAATCCAATATCGCCATAGGCTTGAACATATTTCCAAATTGAAGCACTCGCATTTATGGTGGTTAACCATTGATTTGCATATGCAGTATCGAGTTTTGATTTGAACCCACCTTCGGCGATAATAAGTTGTTGACTGAAAATCCCTGAAGATTCAAACTGTCCCAAATAGTAATAATCAAACAAATAATCGGTTGGACGATCTAAAGCAAAATCAAAATTTTGTTCTCCTGTCGGAATTTTTGAGTATAAGAAAGTTCCAGCGTATAATCTTACATTATAAAATTGATTTTTATTGGAGCGTCTTCTGATTTCATAGTTGAAGGATAATTTACCAAACTGATCTGAAAATTGGGCATCCAAAAACCAATTGTGGTATTTTTTAAACCCAATAAAACCATCAATATACCTGACATTAAAAACCTTGTAGGGAGGAGCTATTGAATCATCATTTTCAACTTCCACAAAATCTTTTTCGATACCAACATATCTAAGACTTAGACTTTTTAATTGATTTGACCTTAAATCTGTTGCATCCCTAAAGTTGAAATTAATATAAGGAACTGTTTTGGTAACAAATGCATTTCTGGAAAAACTTGAGTGAGTTACTGTTAATCCATAATTTATATTATACAGATTTTGATCTTCAAAATAAGTGTTATATACGACCTTTACAAATCCTGTAAGTGCATTTGAATTTACACTGTACATTGGGGTAACTCCAAACAAAAATGGTTTGTTTAAGACCCCTTTATTGTTAATGTTTACCCCTAAATTGAGACCATCATATATATTTCTAAATTCCACTATTGGTAAAAAATACAATTGATTATTTTTGGGTGATTCTACGTCTTTAAAAAAACGAAGTT
>Ga0209138_1001319_pt1 | contig 21489 bp, 31 predicted proteins | sample SaaInl3SG_22_DNA_FD_184645 | JGI IMG/M metagenome (GOLD analysis project Ga0209138, IMG submission 184645) | Marine microbial communities from expanding oxygen minimum zones in the Saanich Inlet - ESP_153SG_22_DNA (SPAdes) (version 2) | ecosystem: Environmental > Aquatic > Marine > Intertidal...
TAAGTCGCTACACTATTATGGTGCCGGTACACAGAATCGAACTGCGAATTGATGATTACAAGTCAACTGTTATACCGTTTAACTATACCGGCCTACTAAGAGTACTTAGTAAAAAATTTGGAGCGGGTAAGGAGAATCGAACTCCTCTCAATAGCTTGGAAGGCTACCGCATTACCACTATGCTATACCCGCATGGCAGAGAGTGTGGGATTCGAACCCACGGAACGCTTTCACGTTCGTCCGCTTAGTAGGCGGGTGCTTTCGACCGCTCAGCCAACTCTCCTTTTTTTTGGCTCCCCAAGATGGACTCGAACCACCGACCCACAGATTAACAGTCTGTTGCTTCTACCAACTGAGCTATTGGGGAATAAAATATTCTATCTAAATTTTCAAAGAGCGTTGCTATTATAATAGCAGTTTATTTAGTAGTTTGTCAATTACTTCTTTTGAAACTTGAGCGTATAGTTACGACCATTCTCATCACTGAAAGTAACTGTGCTATGACTGTATACTTCCTTCTGTGTTTCTTTGTAACGAGTTTCAATTTCGCACTGACGTTGTGTTGTATAAGTTGTAGGACCTTGTTTGTTACCACCAATAATAGCACCTGTTAGAGCACCAACGCCAGTTGCGGCTTCCTTGCCACTACCTTTACCAACTTGATTACCAATGATGCCACCAATGATACCACCAATGATTGCTGAGTCTTTATCAAAAGTATCTGCACCTTTTGTAGGTACTTGTACATCTCTGCACACTTCTACCTTGTACGGACTCTGTTGGATAACTGTTTTATAGTGATCCTCGATGTTTGCATAACTAGTTTTATTTGCATATGCAGGACCTGCTACCGCCAGCGCCACACATGCCATTGCTAATGTTTTTTTCATATTATTAATATAACACCTTCTATATCTATTGTCAAGTCTTTTTTTACTTAATCTTCCAATTTATGCAAAGAATTAATATAGGACAAGTCTAGTGTATTAAAACTAATTGTATATCGATCATCACTTGCATTCCGCGGAGTTTCATGATACAAATAACTCGGCCAAATAATTAACTTACCTGCTCCAGTAGTAAAGCCTACACGTTCTGTATTGTATTCTGTTTCGTTAACTTTACTTTCAGTCATTTTAAAAACAGTATTAGGGTTTTCGATAAACAAAGGGCAGTCGTCTGCATCGCTTACTGGATAGTAAGCACCACTTAGCACTGATTTTTCATGCCTGTGACGCTTAACATTGCCACCTTCTTTTAATACATTACACCAACTGTTTACAATTTTATTTTGTTCTAGACCTACTTCTTTACAATACTCATCAAGACACTGTTGAATAGCACTGCGTAAATCATGCATTGCCAATCGTGTTAACAAACAATCATATCCACCTAGATAACTGCTCAATCCTTTGTTCAAGATGCCATGCATCTGTAGACCACTAATTCCTATTTTCTTTAAGATTAAGTCGTTGTCTACTTTCTTACTAAGATCGAATTCTGCAATTAACGTAGGGAAGACTTTATGAAACATTGTCAACCTTATTAATTACTAAATTACCGTTTTCTACTGCAAACGATAAAGTGTCGCCTTCTTTCCAACCTGCTTCTTTAATAAGTTCTGGTGGAAATGTTAGTAATACATTGTCCGGATCATCTGGTATATCTGAAAACAAATCTTCGTACTTATACGTTTTCATTGTTAGTTCCTCGCCATAAGCCGTCAATTACTTTTACTTCTTTTATACGATCATAACGGAAGCTACGAAATCCTTTTGACTCTAATGCCCACACTGCTACAACCTTGTCAGAAATCTCTCTAACTTTCTTTTGTGTCAGCGGATCATCTTTTTTAGCAGGTGGCAAATAACTTGGAATAAGTGTACAAGGCATTGTACGCTCGTCACCGTCAAGTTTTAGGAATGTTACTTCCACTACTTCCTTGCGAAGCATCTCCATCAGTTCTTCTCGTGTCGGAATCCCCTTTAGGTTCGCTACTGTGTCGCTTACCAAAGATCCTGTCCCATCCTTCTCTGTATTTGTCATCATCTGCACCTTTTCTTCTTCCATCGCCTTTACCTCCATCGCTCATACAATCTCCTCTACAATGCCTAACACTTCTGCGGCAAATAGTAGCACACCACCTGCTAACATCAACGGTAAGTGTAAGTAATATCCTAGAGCAATAAAACAACCTGCTCCGACTAACCGTAATGCACTTTTTGCTAGGCTCACATAAAAGTGGCCTTTGCTTGTGTCTTTAGGTTGAATTTCCATTAGTCTCTCCTATTGCCAAACAACTGTAGCAGGGCAATAAACAAGTTAATAAAGTCTAAGTACAGTGTTAGTGCGCCTGCAACTTCTTGTGAGCGAGTATCACCGCCTTGACTTACAATTTGTCTAATCTTTTGTGTGTCGTAGGCTGTTAGACCCATAAACACAATAATAGCAATTGCACTAATTGCCATTTGCATTACAGTACTGCCGATAAAGATATTAACAATACTAGCAATAATAATTGCAATAAGTCCAACGAACATAAACTGTCCGATTGATGTTAAATCTTTCTTAGTTACATACCCGTAAATGCTCATAGTTAGGAATAAGATAGCCGCACCTAAGAACGCTGTAATAATACTCATACCTGTATACACTACAAAGATAGTAGCAAAGCTCAATCCCATAAGTGCCGCAAAGCCGTGTAGCATCATCTGTGCTGTGCTATAACTAACTTTGTGCATGTTAAAACTAATTGCAAAGATTGCAACTAGAGGTGCAAAAATAACAATGTATTGCATGATGCCTGTAAAAAAGAACTGCATTAGTGCAGGACTAGAACTTACAAGCCAACTAACTATCATTGATGTAATAACTGCTAGTGACATATGACCGTATACACGGTTCATTGCTGTGATAAGTTCGTCTGTTGTTTTCCAAGTTGTTGTATTCATTATCTCTTCTCCGCTACTGAATCTGCAAGTCCCCATTCAACTGCTTCTTGTGCAGTAAGGAATGTATCGAACTTCATTGTTTCGGCCATTTCTTCATAAGTCTTACCGGCTGTGTTGTGCTTAACATAAAGTTCTGTGAGACGCTTGTTTACTTTCTTTGATTCTTCCATGGACCGACGAGCATCTTCAAACTCTAGCTCTTGTACATACACACTACCACTTGTGCCTCGTGTGCCTGAGCTTACACGGTGAATCATTGTGCGGCTTTCCGGCAATACAAGTCGTTTACCTGCGGCACCTGCTTGTGCTAGGAACGAGCCCATTGAGCATGCTTGACCCATTACAATAGTACGTACATCGCATTTGATGTACTGCATAGTGTCATAGATAGCAAGTCCTGCTGTAACTGCGCCGCCTGGACTGTTAATATACAAATTAATATCTTTAGTAGGTGCTTCTGATTCGAGGAACAACAACTGCGCCACAATCAAATTAGCCATATGATCTTCCACTGGACCGTTAAGCATAACGATACGGTCTTTCATCAAGCGGCTGTAAATATCGTATGAACGCTCGCCGCGGCTTTCTTTTTCAATAACCATAGGTACTAATGGCATATTAACGTCTCCCTTCATTGTATGAGTATGCAGTTGGTCCTGGCGTGGTGAACTCCATGCCTGCCATATTTCCTACATAAGTTTTACCATTCCATTTAAAATGGATTTTATTTGTTGCAATATATACGCTCATTGAATCCTTTTCTCTAAAGTTATCAACTTCGCCTTCTACAACATTGTCGTTATGTGTACACGTAACTGTACAGGTCTTGTCAAATTTAGTTTTCATTTTTATACCTTATAAAGTTTTACATAATTTAGTCGAGTTTCATTTGCTTCAAACAACTTGTTCTTAGTCTGTGCCTTTACCTTAGCCTTACAACGTAGCATAGCACCTACTTCATATGCAAACTTGTTCATAAAGCTCACTAGGTTACCTTCTGTAGTAACTGCTGTGTAGTTGTAGCTTTCCCACTGTGTGCTGTAACGCTTGTCAAGGATTGCAATCACTGCTTCTACGCTATCCTTTTCTTTGCCCAAATATTGACTGTCACGATATTCTACACGAATCTCTTTCTTAAGACTGCTTTCATGTTGATCACGTTTGATAAACTCTGGAGCAAAAGCAATGCGTCCCATACCTTTAAACGGCACTTCGTCTTGCGACAGTTCTTTAACCATGTCTGCTTTAAAGCCGTCAAGTTCGCCTAAGCCTAGCATTATATAACGCTTCATCCACTTGAGTGCTTCTTGTACACTTGCGTAGTCTGCTTCAGTAGGCTCAAACATTTCAAAGTCTGAGGGCAACCATTGTGCGTCAGAGGTGTTTAGTTTCTTTTGCCAATAGAAACGAATAAGACTTTTATTGTCGAACTGTGTCTTATTATTGTCTTCTGAGAATCGACGAACATCTTTGAGATACGTTTCGTTATTGATACGATATGCGGCGTATGAAACAGCAAGTGCATCTGTAAGTTTTACAGTTTTCATTTTAACAACCGGAGTTTTAACTGGCGTTGCGTACATGTGTGCCTCTATTGTCATATTATGTTTATAATATAACATCAATTAAAGTATGTGTCAACCATTCCTTTATAGAATGTGTCCAATTCTTCTTTAGATCCCATATCACTTTTGAACTGGTTTGCTTTACGGCAAACAATTACATAATTACTAATCTCATCTTTACCACCTAAAGATCTTGCAAGTTTGTGATCTACTGTAGGTTGAAAGAATCCGTCATGATTATCTATGTTTGGATTAGTAACTTTGTTAAGCCCACGTCCATAGTCTAGTGGTGTGCCAAACACTGGACAAAAATCTGGTGCAATTTTAGCAAGCTCAAATGGATCGCCTTCCCATTTAACTGAGTGCGCCCAAATAAGTTTTAAAAACTGATCTTGCTTTGTAGACTTTTTAAACATTTCAAAAAACGTAGCATATGTACTGGCATCATCTTGCGGATGAAATCTACGTGAGGAGAGAGCCCGAAGGCCCTCTTCTCTAATTTTTACTAAGTCTGCCATTTACATAAACTCCGCAAACTTGTCTTGTTCTACAGTATTAACTTCTTTTTTAATTTTAGAAACTACACGGGTGAACTCTGCAACCTTACCGTTTGCATCTGTAAACACATAAGGCATATCGATAACAAAGTCAAGTCCGCCTTTTTCAGGAGTAGGCAGTTTCAAATCGTAGCCTTTCTGTTTGCCAGGCTGTGATTGAATGTATGCTTCGCGATTATCAATTAGCGACTTAATTGCGGCCGCAATCATTAGTCCGCGATTTACACCTGCTGTATAGCGATGGTCTTTCCACTCTGTGTACTTGCCGCTTTTTGTCTTTTCAGGATACTGATCTCGAATACTTTTAAGTACATCTCCCCAGACTTTACTGCTTGAACTCCAACGCTCGCTCATTACTTGACCAATCTTAATCAGCAAGTCATCTGTTACTGCTTTCTTAGGCATTTGCGTAAACAGTTCTGTCAAACCCCATACTGGTGCATGATCGATTGCAGAGAAATGCCACGCATTGCGTACACATTTAAGTGCCATTTGGAACGCAAAACGGTTAGTATAACTGTCTTTACAAAACTCTTTGAAGTGCTTTTGCATGTGTGCAGTATGTTTTGTTTCACCCGCACCCGGTGTTGCACTCTCTGGTACTAGTGTAATGTTTACATCACTAAGTACCTTTGACAAGTTGTATGCTGGCTGATCTTCTAGTTTAACATCAAGTCCTGCTTTAAGCATTTCCATTGCTCGGTTGTTACGAACTTTTACAAAGTCATAATCTGTAATAGGAACAACATCTGCATTACAAGCAAGAAACTGGTTAAAGTCAATGTATGGCATGTCTTTCATACTAAAGCCTACAATAAGAGTTTTTACTCCGTGTAGTGCTAGTGCCATTGAACCTTGCATACCATCGTTAAGGAATACACGTTCTTCGTCTGCGGCATAACGTCCTTTAGCACCAAACACAAGACTGCTGTCAAAGTTCATTGCAATTTCAAACATACGCCACAAGTAAATTACTCGTTGTGCTTTCATGTTCATAGCAACAAGGCTTTGGTCTACAGCAAGTCCATTCATGACTGCTTCTTCTAAGTTGTATGCTTGTAGTTGTACACCGTAGAGTACAGGTTTGCCTGTTTCAGGATCAATAATACTGTGCATAGCATCAAGTGCCATTTTAAATGCAGTAACAAAGTCTACTGTACCCATTGACTCAAGGTTAAGGGCACCTTTGCTAACATTCAAATTAGGAATAGTTGCACGTTTGATCAGTGATAGTTTACGTTGGTAATCTTCAGGCTCTAAAAATTTGATAGGTGTCCGTTCTTCTTCCGGACCAAAGAAGATTGAAAGATCTTCTCCGTAAGCAGATTTGATGCTGTCAGCATATCCAAAGTTGATTGATTTTTTCCAGTTGTCTACATAATTGAATAGACTTACGTATGGTTCTTTCATTGCTAATTCTCCTATAGCGTTTTAAATTATCGGAACGTTTCTATGTTCCATATACAACAGGCTCATCACTATTGACTTATTGCCTCATTGTCTATACAGTATACGATATTAATTGATCAATGTCAATCGAATAGTTGTCCAAAATTGTTGTTTGCTTGTTCCATTGCACCATAATCAGTTGCTAGGTGTACTTCACGCGGTACAAACAATCGATCCATATACTTTTTGATCTGCCTATGTTTCATGCCAATGTCTTGTCCAAAGAACATTCCTCTTTGATCAGCGTTTGCAGGACGTCTTACTGCACTTACACACACGTAATCACGCTCTGCAAAAAAGTCATACAAGTCTTGCGGTTGGTATCCAAAAAGTGTACACTGTTTAGGCACAATTTCAACTTGTACACTCGGACGACAGCGATCGATTGTATCTTTTGCACCTTGTATAACAAGTAGCTCACTACCTTCGACATCGATCTTAATAGCATCTACATCTTCAAAGTTATAACTGTCAATTGTACGTGCCGGAACAGGTACTAAGTTTTGACTGTCGCGTAGTTTAACATTAGCACTGTCTAACACTACGTGATTGTGACCGCCGTGGTCTGTGTGATCTAAAATATCAATTGTGCCTTCGTTTCGATTAGTAGCGGCAACTTCGTGTACTGTAACATTAGCAACAACATCCATACTTTGATGTACACCTTTGTAAGTATACCAACCTGCGGTTGCATCCTCGTCTCGAAAGACTGATCCTGCTTCGTCAGTACCTTTCCAGTATACACCTTTAAGTTTTTGCTGTTGTGCAATAGCAATGTTCGCTTTCAACATTTTAAGTGTAGTAGGCGTAGGCTCAAAAGATTCTACATTTTTTGCCCACTCACTGTAAGCGATAGTATTGTTTCCTACGTTAGCACCAACGTCAATAATACGTGTTGCATTAGGGTAGATAGTGCGGATTAGTCGAGAGTTGTTTCCTTGATAGTAAACATTGTTTCCACTAAATCGCGGACCTTGCAAGTTATCGTGTGCAAGTAGCCAGTAGCATCGACCAAACTTGTTTACAACAAGTCTAAACAACGGATCATTGTATAATCCGCTTGCTTCTGCAAATCCAAAGTTGTCTTGAAATTCTTGTGCTGAGATTTCAGCTGTAATCTTTTGCGGCATGTTACTCCTCCTTCGTTAACCAATGTTCGCATGTAATATTAATTATCTTGTGTCCATTTCTTATCGGCAAGTTTGTGGTATTCAGCCCATCGAATAAATAGACCTACTTCGCGACCATGTGCTTCAACTTCCCAAGGTAGATCCCAATAGCTAACTTTTTTAGGATTAATAGTTTTGCCCATCCATTTACTATGTGCAGGATGTAGTTCACGTCGAGCATATTGTTTAACATGCACCATTTCGTGTGCAACTGTTTCTATCATTCTACGCAACCGTAGCGTTTTATCAACTTCAATTTCAAACGAGCGATTATCATCTAGTTCTAGACAATAGCCCATAGCATCTTTAGTTGACTTTAATTTAATGATAATATTAAGTGTACGCATACGTGGCATGAGATGTTTAATACAAAACTCAGCCATAGATCTAGCATACCAACGCTGTCGAGCCGTGCCGCCTCTAACTTCAATTTCGTTCATAGTAAGTAGCCTTATAATGTTTATACACTATAATAACAGCTACTACTATTTATGTCAAGTTTTTTTGGTTAAATTACCTTAAAAATACTCAAAATTTTGGCAATCTAAGTGTTTTGCAACAAATTTTGCACCATTTTTTAAGTGAAAATTCTTAGCCATATCAGTTAATGGGCTTAATGTTACATATCGTTGTACATCTGGATATTCTGATTTAATATGTTCCGCAACAGCAAAGACAATGTCTCGTCCTGCACCTTTATCATAACTCCAAACAGTATAGAATACAGCAATTTGTGTACCTACATTATCTAAATCATTTTCATTCATAGGAACTTCATCAGTGTATGCTACACAAATAACTGCACGAGGACCCTCAAAAAGAACAGGTGCTTCTGTAGCATACTGGTCTTCATATAATGCATATACTTCGCGCCCATTATGGGTACGGTATTCTGCTGTAATATGTGGTCGAACAGGATCATCTTTAATTAGTTCTTGCACATTTTTAATATCTAATTTTCTTAGCATTTACCAAAATCCTAGGTTACGGCCGTTACCGGCTATGATCATAGCACATGTTAGTACATGAAGTACGATCCAAAAAGTACGAAAAGCCAAAGCCTTTCTTACATCGTTTTGCGATATAGGAAGAAACTCCGGCTTGTCATCATCTGTAATGCCAACAGGCATTCCAACTGTGCGAGCCCAGATTTTAAGCCATCTGCGCTGTCCACTCATTTATTGTCCTTGCAAATATTGCAAACAATTATCTGGAGTAGATTGTTCATAAGGATCATCATCTGTACCATCGTTATTGATGCCAGGTTCCTGCCACCATTTCTCTACAACACCATCATTAATGATAGCCATGTAGCGCCAACTACGATTGCCAAAACCTAAATGATTCTTTCCAATCAACATACCCATAAAGCGAGTAAAGTTACCCGATCCATCTGGAATGACTTTTACATTTTGAATATCTTGTGCTTTAGTCCATGCATTCATAACAAATGCATCGTTTACTGAAATACAATATACTTCGTCAATATCCATATTACGAATATTATCGTAGTTCTCTTCAAAGCCTGGTAGCTGGTAGGTAGAGCAAGTAGGTGTAAAAGCACCTGGCAAGCTAAACACTACTACACGCTTACCTTTAAAGTAATCTTCTGTAGTTTTGTCTTCCCAACGATATGGGTTAGGACCTTCAATACTTTCGTCTCGAACTCGAGTTTTGAATGTCACATGTGGAATCTTAAAACCTTCAATCATAAACTGTGTGTCTCCTATAGTAGTCTAAGTGTTAATATATTAACATCTTTATTTAATAATGTCAAGTAATTGTATTCACAAATATGGTAAATATTAACAAAGGGCAAAGAGGGAACACATGGATTTTTTAACATTAGCAAGCGAAGTAGGGTTTCCAATTGCTGGGGCATTAGCGGCTGGATACTTTGTTTTCCTTACACTACGTTTTATTCTTGCAGGAGTAACAGGTTCTGTTACTACTCTAAAAAACATTATAGGGCAATTAGACAATCGCGTTCAAACTATGAACAACGATCTAGTTAAAATAGATGCACTGCTTTCATACACACTAGGTGTAAAGCCAAACGTTGATCGTATCGCGGCTAACGAAGGCAAAGAAGATGCGAGGCGCGACTAATGGATTTAGATATTGCACAAGTAATTAAAGACTTTGGATTCCCGGTTATTGCTGCCTTTGGAATGGGATATTTTATATATTTCATTTGGTGTTGGGTAACAGAAACTATTGATCCTATTATTGGACAAACAATGGGTACACTGATTAAACTTGTAGACCGTATACGCATGTTAGACAACGATATGATACGTATGAACATGAAGTTGAGCATGGTGTTAGAGCATAGACATCTATTAGATAAAAATCTCAACAAAGAACAACAAGAAGATCTCGATGCACTTGTATCAAAGTACCAAAGTCGCAGTCAAGTGTTTGACAGCACAGGAGGAAGCTCTGCTCCTGAAAAGAAAGCACCACCTGAAAAAAAGTAATTAGTAAAAGCAATGGTAATCCACCGTGGTTGTTTTTACTTTTAACATACGGTGGCACTATTTCAATAATTGTTATTTTATCTCTGCTACTACAATAAGTACTAGAAGGAGATAAAAATGATTTGGTTTGATTACGACATAGAAAGTTTTGGCGACGGCAGTTTTATTGTCAAGGGCGAATGGCCTGGGGAAGTGATGGGTTTAGATAAACACGGTATCCCCGGAAACAAGTCAAACCCGTTGTATCAACCAGGTGATGTATTTGTTGTACAAGAGAACGGTGTTCTTAGAAAAACAGACAACCTTTCAGCATTAATATTAAAATATAAAGCGTCTAAGTCTACTTAGTTGTGGCCACAAATATTCCATCCCAGTCCTCAGGTAGATCCTGAGTCTTTTGGAATTCACAACGTTCAATCCACATATCGTAATACTTTTCTAATCTAGCATCAAAGTGTCTACGCAATCTTTCACAGATATAAATTGCTTCATCGAACTTTTGCTCTCTATATGCTTCATGCATGCGATCGTGCATATCCTTACTTTTATACCAAGGCTTTTTAATATCGTCTATAACTGTATAGATAGGAATACCTACAGTTTTACCTTTAACTGCTAGGTCATCTATTTTTAAGAAGAACCAGTCTTCCTTACACTGCTCAACAGTTGCTCCTCCGACGAGCAACAAGCACCCGTACTCTTTACACTTTGATTCGATACGTGCGGCTGTTGAAACTGCATCACCTAGAACGTCATATGAGTGTCTTTGAGTCGATCCCATTTCGCCGATGTATCCAAGTCCTGTGTTAATACCAGCACCCATTCCGATGGGCGGTCTTCCTTCTGCTGTAATTTTATCATTGAACTTTTCTACTGCCTTAAGCATATTCAATCCTGTACGCACTGCTGAGTCTGCATGATCGGGATCTTCAATCGGAGCATTGTGTATGTGCATACTTGCATCACCGATATACTTAATAACCATGCCGTCTGCATCAAGTATAGGCTGTGTAATAGCATCCATGTAGCCATTCATAATTTTAGTTAGGCCTTTTACATCATCACCAAACGATTCTCCTAGTGGTGTAAAGCCACGCAAGTCTGAAAAGCAAATACTAACTTCACGCTTCATTCCTTCTTTAATCAGTGCAGGATTTTCTTGTAGCATACGCACGACTGTTGGTGATGCGTATCCTGCAAACTGTTTCTTGATTGCTTGCTTTTGTAAGTACTCGCTTACAAATCTGTTGAATACTGCATGTAAACCTACAAGTATAACAGTTACTATTGGCATTGTTACGTCTAAAAGGTATAGGTGGTTCGCCCAAGCATAATGAGCAACATAAGCGAGTCCTCCCACAAATACAATTAATTTAATTCCAACTAACCAGTAAGGTGCAAATCGTCCAAGTAGCACAAGGGCTATACCCAAGACTGCTGTTGTGATCAATTCTGCAAGTAGTGCCCAGTATGGACGTTGAATTTGATCTCCGTCTATTACTGTTTGTAGGGTCACTGCCGATGGAATGTAATTAAATTGTGGTCCAAGCGGACTAGCGATTAAACCGCCTATGCCTTCTGCGGTTACTCCGATTATAACAGTTTTGCCTTCTACAATACTTAGATCTTCTGTAGCTATGCTAACAGTTTCAAATTGTTTGTTCCAGCGTAACCAAATTTGTGCATTTGGGTCTGTTTTTATTGTCGGATAACCTGGTACACGAATTGCTTCAATACCGCCTTGGTTAGCTTTAACCTGATAAGACGGTGCTCCTGTTGCAAGTCGTATTACCTCCACTGCTAAAGCAGGATACGTTTCATCCTGAACACGCACAAGGAGTGGTACTCTTCTTACCACGCCGTCGATTTCTGGATTAGTGTTCAACACTCCTACACCGTCGACGTTATCTCCTAGCAATGGTATTGGTCCTAACATCCCTGGCCATTCAAACATAAATGGTAAAGGATCACCAATTTTCGCAACGCCTCTAGGGACCGCATTACGATTGGCTTGGGTACTGCCGACTTGTGCTATCACAACGCCATTCCCTGCAAGTGCTTCGGCTAATGTCATGTCGCCGCCTAATCTATCAGACTCTGACATGATAATAGGTATCACTATAATACCAGCACCTGCTTCTCGAAGCTTCCAGATTATATCTGCAAGAACATCTCGCTTCCAAGGCCATTGCCCGTACTTTTCAATGGCTGTTTCATCGATGGTGACTACCGCAATATCTTGGGATAATATTGGCTGATCTGTTGTTTGAAGTAGATCAAATTGCTTCAGCCGAGCCGTCTGGACAATGGTACCATCCCCGTAGTGTATGAGTATCATAACTACAGCCGTTACAAAAGCTATTGTCCAATGTGTGATATACTTCGTCATATTGTATTTACCACTCAAGACGGAAGGTATAGCAAGTCGTCCATAGCGAGGGTAACGCAAATGTGTTGACGGCAAACTATACCTTCACAAAGTACTTATTAGAACTTAATTTGTAAACCTGCTGAAACTGAGTTAGTATCACCTAAGTCTGTCATAGTTCTGTTTAGTCTTAGTTCCCAGTTTACTGTGCTAGATTCTTTTTCAAGTCCAACGCTTAGATTGTTTACACCGTCTGTATGATGTATTGCTGTGACATCTAACAAACCAAAGTCTAGTGTTCCGCCTACTGTTGCATAGCCATACATTTCGCTAGAGTCTGCTACTGTGCGAGAAGTTAATGCATCTCCACCTTCTGTATAACCATCTAGTGTACGCTTACCTCTTGTGTAACCTAGTACTGGTTCGAATTGGTTTTCAGTTTCTGGTCTAAACATAATACTTACACTTGTGTCAGTACCACTTGTAGACATTGCATTTGAATATGGGCCAATGTTTCTTGATGCTGTGTAGTCAGTCATACCATGACGTACACTAACTTCTACATTTTCTTTTTCAATGCTACCTGCTAGAACTGTTGTACTTGCTCCTGCTCTATTACTATCTGCATCTTTAACATCAGTGTTAAACTGTGCTACTCCTCCACCAATAGTTAATCCGTTTTCAAGATCTTTTCCACCACCTAGTGTAAAGCCTCTAGTAGAACCATTCATACCGTTGTTGTATGTATGATCTGAAACAATACCATTTAGTCCGTTAAACTCTAAACTTCTAATGTTAGCGTTTGTAATGTCTTGTGCAGTTGCACTTTGATCAATACGTCCACTTACAGTGTCGACTACATCTGCACTAGTACTCGCATATGTTGCGACAGTTGCACATGACTCGGTGCCGTTAGCAGTTGTTGTACTGTTGTCACTGTAAGTTGTTACAGTTGTAGGTGTTGTACATGTGGTTGTGTTGGTTGTTACTGTTGTAGTAGTTGTAGTAGTTGTTTCTACAGTCTGTTCTGTTGTAGTTTCGCTTACTGCATTGTTAGTAACAATAGTTGTAACTGTGCCGCCTGGGGCTGTTGTAACAACAACAATAGGAGTACCAGGTGCTGTGCCTGTTACAGTCGGTGCCGCTGGTGCTCCGCCGCCTATGTTACTGTCGCCGCCGTTGCCTGATTCCGTAATAGTTCCTTCTACTGTGCCAGCAACTACTCCACCAATAAGTTCTTGTAGGAATACTCGGTTGTTTGCATCATAGTAATTACTCTGTGTCCAGTTGATGTCTGCAATAACAACCACAGTACCGTTATACTCGCTACTAAAGTCGCCAGCATTACCGATCCAAATCATACCAGTAGGGTTTCCGTTTGAGTCGCTTGCTAGTACTCTGCCTGTGCCACCAGTGTTTGTAATAGTTGCCGCCGCAATAAAGTCAACTGACGTATCGCTACTAAAGTATGTGCTGTTTGCATCTTGTGCATTACTCGGACTGCCGCCAACACTAACTGCACCGCCACCTAGTGTACTTGTAAATGCACTAATACTATTATTGCGTGTAGCAAAACTAGAGTTCTCGCCTGCTAGATACAAGTATCCACTGTTTTGTAGGAATGTATCGTATATTGCTTGATCAGCATTTGAAATTGCATTGTTAATACGCAAGTCCCAAATCTGTTCTATGTTGCTGATGTCTGCTGGAAGTGAACTAGCTTCAGTTACAGTGTGTCCTGCCGCTTCTAGTTCTGACTTCATTTGTGTGCCAGCATCACCGTATGATCCGACTATCAATACATCATCTGCTAATGCGGCTGTTGATGTGAACACCGCCGTGAGAACGGCCAGTGCAATAATTTTATTTTTCATGTTGTTACCCTCGCTATGAACGGACGTTTTGCCCTCGTCCAAATATATTTATAAGTTTATAGCGAGATATTAACTATCATGTTTAATTATTGCACACATTAAACTTGCACGGATTAAGCATTTTATCCCATGTCGGTCCTACGCTTTCCCAATACCCCTGACTTGATCCACTGTAAGCAAACATGCCATACAGCATTAGGAAAAGGAAAGTCACCATTATGATACTAATTTTCCACATCACGGTTATCCCACGGTGCATTTTCATAACAGCCCGCCGGCAGTTTATCTTTGTAACTTACGCCTGCTTCAAAGCCGCCTTGTGTCTGTTTGATGTATGCACTTTCAAATGGCATTTCACGTGGCTTACCCCAGCAACGATTTAAACTCTGTCCTGGAAATTTATAACGTGGATTGTGTTTTAGGAAGTCACGCATTTCTGCAAGTTTTTCTGCATTGTCACCTGTTTTCCAATTAAAGTAACAAGCACTTGCTTTGTTGTAGTCCGGAGCGTATGCTTGTATACACTCTTTCATTATTTCGTTGTTTTGATTAGCCCAACTAGGAGATACGCTCAGTACCGCCAGAGCTATGACTGTTAGAATATATTTCATTTTTTGCCCTCCAAAAATATATTATTGTGTGACTGTAACTGTACAGCCACCTGCGTTGCCACAATTTATTGTGGCGTATGAACCCGTATCAGGATTGCCATATGTGTCTCCACCGTTTTGATTTAGTGTAAAGTCTGTAGGTCCTGCATTACCATTACTAAAAAATATTACATAGGCTTTGTTTTGTGTTGTGCCTGTTTGATTGATATCTACTGTGTTGCCGTCTGCGTAAAGACTGACATATGCGCTATGATCTGCTGTGTCTGAGTTTTGAAACACATCAACTGTATTATTAGACTCGTTACTGTGTGTATATATAGAAGTTATATGTCTGTTAGAACCGCCTGTGCCAGTTTGTAATACACTTGCTGTATTGTCGTCTCCGCGAAACCTTACCCAAGTTGAATGTCCTGCATTACTGTTGCTGTTGTTTCTTTGTTCTATTGCTACACTATTACCACTGCCATCTAATTCAACACCAGCATAATGATTGCCATGACTGTCTGTGTCATAGCCTCCCCAACCACGCTCTTGCATCACTGTGACATTATTGTTAGCACCGTCTATGCTCATTTCTGTCAAGTTGTTGCCCTCGTAGCCTTGATTGATTGTGACTGTGTTATTGTTACCACTAATAGGAGCATTAGTAGTTGTTCTACCTTTTACTTGGTTGTTTTCACCTTTTTGATCTATAGTCAAGACAAGGTTATCCCCAGTTTGCTCAATGTATATTTCATTAGCCCAACTAGTTTGACTGCACAATATCAATGCTATTGTTAGTACTCGTACCCAACCTGTAGTCATAAATTGTAAAATCTCCCTGTTCAACATTAAGACTATAACCATATTGGTCATGCATCCTAATACTAATATAATTGTTGCCGCCATTATCTTCTCGACTCCAATGCCAGCCTGTTCCTGTTTTATCTAATCTTACACCTGTGTCTGGATTAAATCCGTATTGACTTGAATCTTCTTCTTTAAGTAATGTTTCATTTTGTCTGTCTAGTTCGCTTTTAAAAATAGCCATTAGTGCGGCATTAAGTTGGTCCAACATGTCGTATAATAATTCGCCTAGTATGTAATCATTTTCATCTAATGCTGTTACCCATATGTCGTCAACATTTAGTGCGTCACTGTCAAGACCGTCAAACTCTAAAAAGTCAAGTCCTAGAAAATCATACATCGCCATTGATCTTCTTTTTATTTCGTGTTCTTCTTCTTGATATGGATTACGCTTACGAAGTATTAATAACTGATTAAGCATATTTTCATCTATATCTAAAAGTAAAGGGGGAGATGGTGGTTGCATTCTATGCGAAGTCATGGTAGATTGGAAGGCTTGATTCATGACAACAAAGCCCGCATCAGTTTGCACTTCTATTTCGCCTGTGTAACAGTAACCTGTTACGTCACAGCTAGGTAGAAGAGTAATCATACTACCGCCCATCTCGTCTACTACCATTATAAAATCGGTTCCCCTAACTCCGATTGTAGCAGATGGTGTTCGTATCTTGACATTCTGTTGATAACGTTTTGCAATCTGCCCTGATGCATAACGTACTCCGCCCAGTGTTGCCTTGATCGAAAGTGAACCAACGCCGTTTGCAGGATCGTATACAAATTCGTCAATAGTTAATCTAGCATGCTCTGTTAAATCAACTCTTGTTTCGTCTTTAAAATCAATCCTCATACGACCGTCGGCTGTGACGGCGGTGTCGTTCATTTCGACACCTACGCCACTTGCGCCCTCAATTACATCCTTGCCTCTCTCAATAACACCACTACCTTTTATTTCGCCAACTGATCCTGCAGGAACAGCCGCCACGGCAGATGGTATAGTTGAAAATCCAATCAGGATAGTAATAAGTAAAGCTCTAAACATCAGTCACTCTGCGTAATATCTACGTCGTGGTTGTCACCGCTGAAAGTAGCACTTACAGTATTATCATTAATACCGCTTTGTGTAATATCATATGTACTACCTCCACCTGTAACGTTCAGTGTAACTGAATGTCCATTAGTGCTTCCGTTACCACTCGAGTCGATAGTAACTGCAACGCCTTCATCACCGTTTGCACTTGTAGTTGCTAAACTTGTTGAGTTGTTAACTGTTACTGCAAGAGCTACACTTTTTCCGTCTACAGTTGTATTCATGATATTGTTATCACCTGTAACTGAAAATGCTATAGTTGAACCGTCAGCATCAGCTGTACCCCCAATAGCAAAAGTGAAGTCGTTAGTATCGCCTGTTGTTGTAACGTTTAGTGTTATGTTTTCACAATTAACTCCGCCACTATCACAAGTAAGAGCTACAGTGTTATAATCTCCTGTAAATGCCCAAGTACCTGTATAACTATTACCGTTAATAACAGCGGCAATGTCGTTGTTATTTCCAGTTTGAGTAATTGAGAATGTCATATCGTCCCCGTCAAGGTCAATGTCAGCTGTACTGTCGCCAAACTGATTTCCTGACCCATCTTGCACTATGTCTAGATCTAGATTATCTCCGACTTGGTCGATATAAATTTCGTTAGCCGACGATATTCCAGATACCATGAACAATGCTAGGAACAGCATTATTTGGTATTTTTTCATTTATGTCCCTCATTTCTTGAACTTCCATAAAGTCCTCTCTTTGCCCTCATATATTAGTTCAATTACTCCGGCCTCTATGGCGGCCCTGACTGCATAATTGACTGGTTCGTTGACTGAGTATCCTGTTTCTGTTTCAACAAGTTTTGTCCCCAAATCAAAGAACTTGAATACATCCGCTCCGGATCTATAACTGGCTATCGTTTTTTGCGTAGCCACACTCATTAGTACTCGCCCAGTACTAACGCTTACAAGGCGCATTACAACAGTAACATTATCTATACGATACTCTGTTTGTGCGCCTATTCCTAAATATCTTGCACCTGCGCCACCCATGGCAACATTGCTATCATATCCTACTATTCCGCCTTCTAGTATAAGTCCTGCAAACACCATTGGCTTTAATGGTGTGGGACCTTCCTTCATATCTTTTTCGTAATTTTCTCTTGTGTTACGTATCAACTGACGTTCTTTAATTAAGTTGTCCATACCAACACGTTCAACTACGTCAAACCAAGTTCCACTACCTACATCTTGTAGTGCTTTAATTACCCATACCTCAGCACCTTGTGTAACTGCTGAACTTAGATTAGCAATATGATCTGCCGGTTTACGTTGTCCTGTTTTATCTTGGAAACTGTAAACTGCAATAGTAATCTTTTTACCATCAAGCTCTGGCACTGCATTCATTCTGTCTGCAAGAGGTGCTCGCTGTACAGTTGCAGGGCCTGCATTGTCTTTTATATTAAGACTTTCATTCATTGTGCTACAACCAGTTAGCAATGCTATCAAAAATATAAATGTAGTCATACGCATTAGAAATTAAACTCCCCCGAACCCGGAATAGTGATCTCAGTTGTGCTACCGTCTACATCAACGACAACAAGATTAATACTACCAGTTGTAGTATCTTTCGTCCACGTAATAGTACTGCCTTCTATTTCTGCTGTGCCTGTAGTAGGGCAGGTAGCGCCGCTGGCATCTGAACAGGTAGCAAACATATTGTCAACCATTTGCTTACTTAATGTTGCATATATACGTGACTCTACGTTTTTAAGAAATTTGTTTAGTGTTGTGTTTTCTAGCTCTCTTGCTAAACGATCTTCTTCAGCTTTTCGTTTATCTGCTAGATCCTGCTTACGATTATGTTGAAGTTGTTCTACACTTAGAACATGTGTGCTATAACCATTTCCATAATGAAATGCTGGTGATTTGAACCCCCAAGCCATTTCGCTTGCATTAGCTGTAATAGCAAATGCAATCAGGAACCCAGTAGGTATAATAATTCTCTTCATGATTGCCCTCCATGAGATTAAATGCCCAATCTATCTCATATATATTTATGATATTGTAGGAGGATTTTAGTAGGAGTATTAAGAACTTGATTGCCTGTTAAAGTATAGCCCTCACGCTCTACATTACTAATGTATTTATCGTATTAGACTAAAGTTTTGGAAAAAGCATGTCTGTACAGAATTTATCTACATCTGCTTCTGCAAGCCCTAATGATTTCATTACTCGAGGAGTATGTGGATTTTGTTGCTGGTTATGGCAATAATAGTTTTGTCCGGCTGTAACAAGATCAACATTACCTTCACCATTATACTCGCCTACTTGGTCCAAGTACTCGTGTAGATTGTTAAGTGCAAGATCAATAATAACTGCCGACTCTTCTTCTCGTACATTGCTTGCCGCTACCATACTCGGAGTGAAGATGTTAGTTGCCCATTCAGGCAGTTCTCTTTTCTTTTCGGGTATAAAGTCTTTTACAGAATGTTCATACCAATTGATCATTGGGTGATCAGGATTTGATGATGGGCTAAAATCATGGAATGCACCTGTCATTTTATTTTTGCCTGCAATTACATCAAAGCCATAAATTGGTGCATCATTATTAAGTTGTGGGAAAATGCAAACATGCATCATCCATAGTCCTTTGGTATCTCTAGCATCAACTACATCAATGTGTGCTCTACGAACATCTTCGTTTTGCCAAACCCTGTTAATCCAACCACCATCGGGCTGATTAAAATGTTCCATTCCTGGTTCATTAATTTCAACCCCATGGTGGTCAAATGCTTGAATGATTTGGTCTTTACATTCGATGAGCTGGTCCCAGATCATACTAGTAACTTAGGTCGTTTAGTTGCTCAAAAATCTTAATAGAAAATTCAAATGCTTTATTAGCTTCATCTGCCATACCGTCTTTTGTACGTGCGCGGATAGCATTTTTCATTTCGTCGACACTGTGTGACATATCAGCAAACTGATACATTTTACCTGAACCAGGAACTTTTGCCGCAATCATTTGACCGCCACTCAAGTCACCCATATGTCTTACATATACATGTGCCATTAGCTTATCTTTGTCGTGTTGACAATTTTTAATAATATGACTTCTGTATTCCTCAACTGCGTCTACAGTAACTGGCGGATTGTCAACATCTCCACCTAACTCAACAAAGTCTGCCATAATGTCATCTGCTTGTGTTAACCCATCTAGTGGTAGGTCATCACCTGGCATACTTAGATCCTGTGGACCAAATACACCCATACTCAATGCAACATCTTCTAGTACATCATATACTAGCCACATGTTCCACAAATATGTTTTATATTCTGCTTCGCTCATTTCGCCTGACATCATTTTTCTTGCGAATTCTTGACGTTCTGCGTTCTGGTGAGCGGCCTGCGTTAAACTTGCTAAACTCATTTTTTACTCCTTAATGTAAAAGTTAATCATTCTATACAGTGTATTTATATTATTCTTTTTCAATTGCCACTTGTAACGGGAAACCATGTTCTCGAGACAGTTTAGTTGATTCTACTGATTTTTGCTCTGCAATCTCATATGTATACAGTCCTACTACAGCAGATCCTTTTGAATGGATAGCCATAGTCAATTCTTGTGCTGTTTGAAAAGAATGTTTAAACACCGTAGATAATAGTTCTACAACAAAGTCCATTGGAGTAACATTATCATTTAGAAAGATAACTTTAAATTTACCCGGATCTAGGATAACTTCTTCAATTTTTTCTTCAATTACAACATCAGTATTTGTACTCATTTAATTCTCCTTAAATGGGGGAGTTGTTACACTCCCCCTAGACTTTACTTACTTTTCAGTAGCCTGTACTTCGATTGTGTCATGTGCTTGTTGCACGTGACCATTCCAATCTTTGATTTCGATCTTTTTAGGCTGTAGTTCTTCTGGAACTTCACGTTTTAGGTGTACGTTAAGCATACCTAATTCTAATCCAGCACTCACTACTTCAACGTGATCGGCAAGTGTGAACTCTCTACGGAAGTTACGTCCGCCAATTCCTTTGTGTAGGTAATTAACGTTTTCACCCCCTTTAGGAGCTGTTCCTTCGATCCTTAGTTGGTTTTTATCTTTCTCAACCGAAAGATTGTCCATACCAAAGCCAGCAACGGCAACTGAGATCATATACTCATCATCGTTGATTTGTGCAATGTTGTATGGGGGATAACCATTTCCATTAGGGCTATTTGCGAAACCTCTTTCTAGTTCATCAAATAGTCTATCAAAGCCAATAGTTGCTCTGTGGAATGAAGGTAGGTCTAGAGTTGTTAGTCTTGTCATGTTTTTTCTCCTTTAATAAGCAAGATTAATTTTAGGATCCTTTCGGCATCCTGTGTACAGCAAAAAGATCTTTTGCTACACACACTTTTATTTATACACTCAATCATCGGTATTGTCAAGAATTGAATGTGAAAACACCGAAAATTTTGACATTTCTTCCATTTTTAGGCGTATTTCTAGTCTACGTTTTGGAATATACAAGTATGTTTTACCATATTTTGGATCAATCATAGGAACACTTACACTGCGTTTTGCATCCATATTC
>Ga0209138_1001321_pt1 | contig 21463 bp, 20 predicted proteins | sample SaaInl3SG_22_DNA_FD_184645 | JGI IMG/M metagenome (GOLD analysis project Ga0209138, IMG submission 184645) | Marine microbial communities from expanding oxygen minimum zones in the Saanich Inlet - ESP_153SG_22_DNA (SPAdes) (version 2) | ecosystem: Environmental > Aquatic > Marine > Intertidal...
CCTTGTAGTTTTTGTGCTATTCCATTGATGCGAGGAAAACACAAATCGACCCCTATTGAAAACTTAGTAATAGAAGCTGAAAAATTAGCAGCTAACGGGGTTAAAGAATTGATTTTGATTGCTCAAGATTTGACCTATTACGGATTAGATATCTATAAAAAACGCAACCTTGCAGAGCTTTTAGAGGCTTTGGTTAAGGTAGAAGGTATCGAGTGGATTCGTTTACATTATGCCTTCCCAACAGGATTCCCTATGGATGTGTTGGATGTGATGAAACGCGAACCAAAAATTTGTAATTATCTCGACATTCCTTTACAGCATATTTCTGATAAAATTCTGAAAAGTATGCGTCGTGGAACAACCCAAGAAAAAACCACCAAGCTTCTTAAAGAATTTAGAGCAGCCGTGCCTGAAATGACCATTCGAACGACTTTGATTGTTGGTTATCCAGGAGAAACAGAAGAAGATTATCAAACCCTTAAAGCATGGGTCGAAGCCATGCGTTTTGAACGTTTGGGTTGTTTTACCTATTCACATGAAGAAAATACACATGCGTTTCATTTAGAGGATGACGTGCCAGAAGAGGTTAAATTGGCACGTGCCAACGAAATCATGGAAATTCAATCACAAATATCTTGGGAATTAAACCAAGCGAAAATCGGGGATACTTTTAAAGTTGTGATTGATCGAAAAGAAGGAGAATACTTTGTTGGACGTACAGAATTTGACTCTCCAGATGTGGATAATGAAGTCCTTATTGATGCCTCTAAAACGTATCTCAAAACAGGAGAGTTTGCAACAGTTAAAGTCACAGAAGCGGCTGATTTTGACCTGTATGCAGAAGTAGTTTAACTGGTTTCTAAATACAAAAGAAATAAAGTATCTTTACGTTTATTAAGTAAATGCCATGCCAACCGACTGTATTTCTTTTCGAGACACTGCCTTTGTATCCAAACTGATCTGCGATTATGTAGAAAACCGCCCAGAACTACAAACGCTGTACCATCGGTTTCCAACTTCAGAAAATTTTAAAGCTCAATTAGAAGCAAAGCAATCTGAATTCAGTTTTGAAAAACGACACAACTTAGTTGCGGTATTGACAGAGCAATACGCACCACTTTCGCCGTCAGAATTGACCACTAAAGCGATTCAGTCTTTAGCAGATGAAACCACTTTTACAGTCACAACAGGGCATCAGTTAAACCTGATGGGAGGACCGTTGTATTTCTTGTATAAAATTATAACGACAATTAATTTAGCAAAAGAATTAAAACATAAATATCCTCAAAATAAGTTTGTCCCTGTCTTTTGGATGGCAACGGAAGATCATGATTTTGAGGAAATTAATCACTTCAACTTTCAAAACAAACGGTTTCAATGGACTCAACAAAGTTCGGGTGCTGTAGGTTCATTAGCTACATTTGGTCTTACGGAGTTTGTAAAAGTATTTTCTGATACTTTGGGCAATTCACCTCATGCAATAGAACTTAAAGAATTAGTGAAGAATGCGTATTTAAACCATTCAAATTTAGCAGCTGCCACCCGTTATTTGGTGCATACACTTTTTGGTTCTGAAGGCTTATTAATTATGGATGGAAATAATTCCGTTTTAAAACGGCACTTTATTCCACATATTACTTCGGAGCTTACAAATCAACAGGCGTTTACAACTGTTTCTAAGACCAATGAACAGCTTACAAAAATAGATGCTGCCTATAAGGTTCAGGTGAATCCACGAAAATTAAACTTGTTTTATCTAAAAGAAAACTTACGCCAACGCATCGTAAAAAAGGAAGGACTTTACTCAGTTCTAAATACAGATATATCATGGGATTTAGCGGGTATTTTGGAGGAAGTAAACGCCCATCCCGAACGCTTTTCTCCTAATGTCATTATGCGTCCCTTATATCAAGAAACAATTTTACCGAACCTTTGTTATATTGGAGGAGGAGGTGAATTAGCATATTGGCTTCAACTGAAATCCTATTTTGACATGGAACATATCCAGTTTCCAATTTTGTTGCATCGTAATTCGGTACTTTTAATCAGTCCAAAACAACATCAAAAATTAGATAAATTAAAGGTCTCTGTCTCCGATTTATTTCAGGATAAACAAGTGTTGACCCAGTCTCAAATTAAAAAAATATCGACGCTACCCATTGATTTTTCATTTCAAAAAGAACAATTAAAACAACAGTTTAAGCACTTGTATATAATTGCTGATCAGACGGATAAATCCTTTAAAGGTGCTGTAGCTGCTCAAGAGAAAAAACAAATAAGCGGATTAGAAGCTTTAGAGAAACGCCTCTTAAAAGCTGAAAAGAAAGTGCATAAAGATTACATTGAACGCCTTGAAGTCCTCCACTTAGAGTTATTCCCGAATGGAGGTTTACAAGAGCGTATTACTAATTTCTCAGAATTTTATTTAGAGTATGGAGATGCATTTCTGGAAACCTTAAAATCAGAGCTTAACCCCTTAAATCAAAAAATTCATGTTTTGACCCTTTAAAATTTTAAAAATTTAGGGCTCAATTTATTTATAAATATTACTTTTGACCATGCAACATGATAAGGTATTAATTCTCGATTTCGGATCTCAATATTCACAACTTATAGCTCGCCGTGTCAGGGAGTTGAATATATATTGTGAAATTCATCCCTTCAATAAAATTCCAACCAATTTAGACGAATTTAAAGCCGTAGTGCTTTCTGGTAGTCCACAATCTGTTAGAGGTGAGGAAGCCTTGCACCCAGATTTATCCGAAATTCGTGGTCATAAACCTATGTTGGCGGTTTGCTATGGTGCTCAATATTTAGCTCATTTTTCGGGGGGTATTGTAGCGCCTTCAAACACAAGAGAATATGGTCGTGCAAATTTATCTTTTGTGAAACAAAATGAAGATTTTTTTGAAGGAATTTGTGCAGGGAGTCAAGTTTGGATGAGCCACAGTGATACGATCAAAGAATTGCCAACCAATGGAGTCTTGTTAGCAAGTACTCATGACGTGGAAAACGCAGCTTATAAAATCGAAGGTGAAACAACATATGCCATTCAATTTCACCCTGAAGTTTACCACTCAACTGATGGAAAAACACTGTTATATAACTTTTTTGTTCATATTGCTGGTCTAGAACAAGATTGGACTCCAGATTCTTTTGTAGATGAAACGGTTTCAGATTTAAAAGCAAAAATTAAAGACGATAAAGTTGTACTTGGACTGTCTGGAGGGGTTGATTCCACTGTTGCTGCCATTTTGTTGCACAAAGCAATTGGTAAAAATCTCTACTGTATTTTTGTAAATAACGGCTTGTTACGTAAAGATGAATTTTCAAGTGTCCTAACTCAGTATGAGGGAATGGGACTTAATGTGAAGGGTGTTGATGCTTCGGCACGTTTTTTGGAAGCTCTTTCGGGTCTCGAAGATCCAGAATTGAAACGTAAAGCAATTGGACGTGTGTTCATTGAAGTCTTTGATGACGAGGCACACATGATACAAGACGTCAAATGGTTAGCACAAGGCACCATTTATCCAGATGTGATAGAAAGTGTGTCTGCTACTGGTGGTCCTAGTGCCACTATAAAAAGTCACCATAATGTTGGTGGTTTGCCGGATTATATGAAGTTAAACATTGTAGAACCGTTAAGAGCTCTGTTTAAAGATGAAGTTAGACGTGTAGGTGCTTCAATGGGGATTGATCCTAAGTTACTGGGACGTCATCCTTTTCCTGGTCCAGGATTGGCCATTCGAATTTTGGGAGATATAACTGCTGAGAAAGTTCGTATTTTACAAGAAGTGGATGCCATTTTTATTAATGGTTTAAGAGACTGGGATTTATATGATAAAGTTTGGCAAGCTGGAGCAATGCTCCTTCCTGTTAATAGTGTAGGAGTGATGGGCGATGAGCGGACTTATGAAAAATGTGTTGCTTTGAGAGCTGTTGAAAGTACCGATGGAATGACCGCAGATTGGGTAAATTTACCTTATGAGTTTTTGCAAAAAACATCAAACGATATTATAAACAAAGTTAAAGGAGTAAATCGAGTGGTCTATGATATTAGTTCAAAACCTCCTGCAACCATTGAATGGGAATAATTTTTTAATACAGTTATTGTAATTTTAATATGAACCAATTCCTCAATAAATATACATGAAAAAATTTTTAATTGTTTTGGGAATCGTTTCTTTTAGCTGTTTTGGATATGCCCAAAACTTAAAAACACACCGTGTACAAGTTGGAGAATCTGTTGAGAGTATTGCTGAACTTTATAAGATTACGGCAGCAGATATTTATGCCTTAAACCCCGATGCAAAATCTAATTTTACTGTTCAAACGGTTTTAATTATTCCAGAGTCTTTTGTGTCTAAATCTACAACTTCAGAACCTGTAAAAGAGTTGGTTTCTTATAAGGTGTATAAAGTAAGGCGTAAAGAGACATTGTTTGGGATTGCCCAAAAATTTAAGATAACAGTAGAGGAAATTAAAGCCCATAACAAAGAGTTGTATTCTAAGAGTTTAAGAAGAGGAGACAAAATTTATATTCCTCAATTTAAAATGATATCAAATCCAGTTTCTACTCAGGTAATTCAATCCTATACCGTTTTGCCAAAAGAGGGTAAATGGCGAGTCGCATATAAATTTGGAATTTCCGTTCCAGAGTTAGAAGCACTCAACCCCACTATGGGACCTTATCTTAAAGAGGGACAACAATTGAATGTTCCAAATATTTTGGATACAGAAAAAAAAGTGATTGAAGAGGATGAATATGGGTATTATACTGTAAAAGCCAAAGAAGGGTTTTATAGACTCGAAAAAAAATTAGGATTGACAAAAGAGCAATTGGAAACACTCAATCCCGAATTGGTTGAACAAGGCTTAAAGTTAGGAATGGTGTTAAAAACTCCTAAGCTAAGCATTCAAAAAATTGCAACTGAGTCGTTCCCTGTTGTTGATTTGACAGATAGTTTGGTTGATTTTTCACCTAAAAAATTAGCACTGTTATTACCTTTTAAAACAAAAAGTATTGACTTTGATTCTCTTGATTTAGCTAAAAGCCAACTTAAAAGAGATGGGTATATTAATATTTCAACCGACTTTTATGCGGGAGTCGTCATGGCGATAGATTCTGCCAAGCGTCTTGGGATATCCACAGCACTAGAAGTGTTTGATACCAATGCAGAAATGCTAGATATGAAAACAGTATTATTACAAACAAATTTTTCGGATTACGATGCAATTCTAGGACCTATTACAACACAAAACCTAGAGTTGACCGCAAAGTATGTTCAAAAGGATAATATTCCTGTGATTTCACCTTTTGTAAAAACTAATAGCAGTTATCCCAATCTATTTCAAACTATTCCTGATGAAAAATGGATGCGGACCAAAATGGTTAACTATGTGAAGTCCGATACGATACCACATCATACATTGATTATATATGATGCTAAAAATTTATCAACTGCGAATTATTTAAAATCTGTGTTTCCAGAGGCCTCTTTATTAACTTCCAAAAAAGATAAAGAAGGTTCTGAACAGTTTTTTTTAATGTTAGAAGATGTTCAGGCAGCTCTTTTATCAGGTCGAACTCTCGTTTTTGTTGAATCAAATAATGAAGGCTTTGTGTCTAATATTACCAGTATGCTCAATGCGATGAATGGGATAACGGTTCTTACGGATGAAGACGATAATGAAACGGAGATCGAACGGGATATAGTTTTGATGACAACTTCAAAAAACAGAGCTTTTGAAGGCGTAAATGTTTCTAATTATGATTTATCTAATTTACATTTTCAGTACCCATCTGTGAATTTTGATTCGCAACTTTCAGACGTGTTTCAGGAGCGTTTCATACAAGAATTTGGAACATTTCCTAACAAATATGCCATTAGAGGCTTTGACATCACTATGGATATTTTATTAAGACTTTCTAAATACGGAACATTGTACTCTGAAACTTCTAGTTTTCAAACTACATATCTAGAAAACAAATTTCAATATATCCTTCAACCTTTTGGTGGGTATAAAAATGAAGCTGGATATATTCTTAAATATGAAGATTTACATATTGTAAAGGTCTTAGATTAGAAACCAATCAACGCTTCTAGGTGTTTTTTTTGAGCACTTGCATTTTTATTTTCAGGTTCTATCAATAATACTTTCTCATACATCTTAAGTGCTTTTAAATGCTCTCCGTCAATTGCTAAGGCTTCTCCGTAACTGTCATATACATTTGGGTTGTATTCAAATAAATAGGTATTAAGTTCAAAACATAACAATGCCTCTTTAATACGTTTATTTTTTAATAACACATAGCCTAAGGTGTTCAATTCCTTGCTGTTATGCGTTTTAGTTTTAAGAATTTTATAATGTTCATTTATGTTATTCTGTATCACTTCAAGAGGTTTTGTGTCAAAAAGTTTGAAAAGATAATTAGCACCTTCATAGTTTGGTTTAGAAGGAAAACCAAGAGCTATTTGTGCAACATCAGTAACTAAATCATTTTTTGGAGATTCCACGATGCGTGCATATTCTACATTATTTGATTTAAAAATAAACGCCGGCACACGGTGAATTTGCTTTCCTTGTTCCTCACCATTTGGAGCTGTTTTGTAGCGCGTTTCGTCATTGTATAAACCAATCAAGCGCAACTGACTTCTTTTAAGTCCTAGTTCATCCCATAATTTAATAAATTGAGGAACCCATTTTTTACTATCTCCACACCATGTGCCTAAATAGATAACCACTGATGTGTTTTTTAGTTTAGATTTTAATCGCAGTCGTTTTTTTGGAAGTTTTAATTCGCTATAGAATTTATCGAACCAGACTTTGTAATTGGCGTCTTGTTCTAAATAGTCAAGGGGAAATTCTCCACAAATGTGGGTGTCGCCTTTAGAATTTTTGTAAAAATTGATATCTTGAGAATAAGAAGTGGTGAAGGTAAAAATGGTACACAGCATCAAAAGTAGATTTGTTTTCATAAGAATTAGAATTTGGGGTTCTAATTCAAATGTAGTGGATTTTGACTTTAAAAAAAATAAATCAAGAAGTTTTCCATTTGATATTACATCCAATACTTGGTTTTTGTGGACGTATATTTGCTATATTTTCAATCATGCAATGTACGGCATGCAATAAATCAGCTCCATCAACAGCAAGTCCATTTCCAGGTCTAGAATCATCTAATTGTCCTCTGTATTGCAATTTTAAATCCGAGTCAAAAAGAAAAAAATCAGGAGTACACGCAGCATCATAGGCTTTAGCAACAGATTGAGTTTCATCGTATAAATAGGGGAAAGGATAGTTTGTGTTTTTAGCATGTATTTGCATTTGTTCAGGGCCATCCTGAGGGTAATTTTCGACATCATTACTAGAAATAGCAACCACACCAATTCCTTTGTCTTTAAGGGTGTTTGCGATAGAAACTAAGGCTTCATTAATGTGAATTACAAACGGACAATGATTACAGATAAACAGAATTAATGTGCCTTGAGATCCTTTTAGTTTGTTTAATGTTATTAATGAATTTGAAACAGTATCCCATAATTCAAAATCTGGTGCTTCAGTCCCTAATGGAAGCATGTTGGAAGGCGTTAATGACATTAGATTTTGGTTTTTTTCAAATATATAAAGATTTGAACTTTACTTCTATGAACTCCTTAAAAATTTATATCTTCAGCCTTTTATAAAATAGAATGCTATGAGTGCGACCATTACTTTTGAGGATTTTTCTAAAATAGACCTTCGAGTAGGGACTATAATTGAAGTGAAAGACTTTCCGGAAGCCCGTAAGCCAGCTTACCAATTGAGTATAGATTTTGGAGCCCTAGGGATCAAAAAAACATCTGCACAAATTACCTCTCTCTATTCAAAAGAGGATTTATTGGACAAGCAGGTAGTAGCAAACGTCAATTTTAAGAATAAACAAATTGCTAATTTTATGAGTGAATGCTTGGTTGTTGGGGCTGTAGACTCAGATAAAGTCGTCTTATTATCTCCAGAGAATAAGGTGCTTAATGGGACGCCAATTCGTTAGTGTTTTAAAACTTCTCGTGGCTAAATATCATCAAAACTCACATCCGTAAAGTTATCGGCTGAGGTTTCGTCTTTAGAATCTTCAGATGTAAATTCTTCTTTAACATAATCTTTTTGATGCCGTTCGCTTATGACTTCTACTCCTTTTTCTTTGACAATATAATCAGTCATCTCAGCCAAAATTGTATTGAATTCTGTAAAATCTTCTTTGTATAAGTAAATTTTATGTTTCTTGTAATGAAATGAGCCATCGTCATTTGTAAACTTTTTACTCTCTGTTACAGTCAAATAATAGTCCCCTGCCTTGGTGGCTTTCACATCAAAAAAATAGGTGCGTCTTCCGGCTCTTAAAACTTTTGAATAAATTTCTTCTTGTTCCATATCTTTTAGTGTCAATAATAAGCTATTGATAAGTAGCTATTGTCACATTCAAAAGTCTAAAAAATAAATTAAGACACCAACTAATTCTTGATTTTATTTTCTGAAAATGAGCGTTTTTTTATTTTCAAATATTAATGAGACGTTTCTCTCAATTGTTTTTGATAAAGATTTTTATAATATCCTTCAACACAAATAAGCGCGTCGTGTGTACCTTTCTGAACGATCAGGCCCTCATTTAAAACAATAATTTTATCGGCATTTTTTGCAGAAGAAATTCGATGACTTACTATAATGGTCGTCTTGTCTTTAGTCACCAATTTAATATTATTTAAAATTTGCTCTTCTGTTTCTGTATCCACCGCAGAAAGACAATCGTCTAAAAGAAGAATTTCAGGACTTTTTATAAAGGCTCTTGCAATGGAAACACGTTGTTTTTGACCTCCCGATAGTGTGATGCCTCGTTCTCCCAAAATGGTATCATACCCATTTTTGAAATTGATGATGTTTTTATGAACCATTGCTTTTTTAGCAGCTTCAATAACCTCCGAGTCAGTAGCATTGTTTTTTCCGAATTTGATATTGTTTTTCAGACTGTCTGAAAACAAAAAGGGATCTTGTGGCACAAATCCTATGGACGTTCTTAAACTTGTTAGGTTTAAGGCTTTAATATTTACCCCATCTATTTCAATGACTCCTTTTTGAACGTCATATAACCTTCCAATTAGTTCAAGTATGGTAGATTTTCCAGAACCGGTATCCCCAATAATAGCAAGGGTTTTTCCTTTTTTCACCTCAAAACTAATGCCTTTTAAGGCTTCGATATTGGTGTCTTCATAAGTAAAATGAACCTGTTTAAAGACAATAGATCCCTTGATAGGTGTCGCTGTTTTTGTAGGATTAACGATGCTTGGAGTCTCCTTTAAAAATTCATTAATTCGTTTTTGTGATGCTTCAGCTTCCTGTACTAAGGAAGTGACCCACCCAATAGATGCTACTGGCCATGTAAGCATGTTTACATAAATAATGAATTCGGCAATAATTCCGAGTTCCTCAATTTGTCCATTCATGTATTGTTTGCCACCAATGTAAATAACCAGTAAGTTACTGGCACCAATAAGAAGTAACATTAAAGGAAAAAAGAGAGCTTGTATTTTTGAGAGGCCCAATCGTTTTTTGCGTTGTGAATTTGCGAGTTCCGAAAACGTGGTTTCCGTTTGTGTTTCTAGTGCGTATGCTTTTGTGATCCAAATCCCACTAAAAAATTCTTGAGTTGAGGAAGATAATGTAGAGAGATGCGCTTGAACAATGGTACTTTGTTTGTGAATACGTTTACTTAAAAAATAGATGGATACAGATAAAAAAGGAAGTGGTAAAACAGTATAAAGTGTTAGAGTAGGCGATTGGTTGTACATATAAAACAATGCTACAATAAAAAGAGTTAACGTATTGATTGAGTACATCAACGCAGGGCCAATATACATTCGTACTTTACTCACGTCTTCACTAATTCGGTTCATTAAATCGCCCGTACGGTTTCGTTTATAAAAAGCGATGGAAAGTTGTTGGTAGTGATTGTAGATTTCATTTTTTAAATCAAATTCAACATAACGAGAGACATTAATAATTGTTTGTCGCATCAAAAAAGTAAAAATTCCTGTTGCAATGGCAGCTCCAAAAATGAATAAAATATTTAAACTAATTTCATGTCGGAAAACTTCTGTACTGCTAGGATTTGTTATCTGATCTGAAATTAAAGAAATGGATTTTCCAATCAATTGGGGGGTAAACAGTGCGAATAGCTTAGAGGCAATAGTAATAAGAACACCCAAAATAATTCGATACCGATATTTAAAAAAATACTTATTTAAATACTTAAGCTCCTTCATGTGTTTTTATTTTTTTTTCTTTTAACGCTCATATGTTCCTGTTGTCGAAGGTAGGTCTGCAATAAATTATTTGCATTGAAGCTAATGCTTTTAACACACTCGGTTCGTTCTTGCTTTTACAGCCTATAAAGAGGGCTTTTTGTTGAGTTACAAAGATACTTGTTTTAAGTAATAAAGATCGTCCGTAAAAAAACATTTTTTTGGATTTTTAGAACCAAAATAATACTATTTTTGTCTCGCAATTTAATTTCAATCGTAAGAATAATAATTAACCTAGATCAATTTATTTGATTTTTAACCCATAAGTTCTTTATACCATGCTGAATAGAAGACATATTCGAACCAAAGTAATGCAAGTTATTTATGCTCTCAAAAAATCAGATGAACTAAACATAAACTCTGAACAAAAATTCCTTGAACTTAGTATGGATAGCATGTACAAACTTTATTTGCTAATGCTCTCTTTACTCGTTAAAGTACATGAAAAAGCAAAAGATCAGCAAGAGAAATCGCAACAAAAATATCTTTTAACTTCTGAGGATTTAAATCCAAATATGAAGTTTGTTAACAATGCCTTATTGGTTCAGTTATCTGAAAATCAGCCTCTAAAAAATGCAATTGAACGCCATAAAGTTCACAATTGGGATTTGGATAATGAGTATGTAGAAGTGATTTTTAGAGCCATTCTCAAAAGTGCTCGTTTTACCAATTATATGGCATCTGAGTCTTTTTCATACAATAAAGACCGTCAGTTTGTAGTGGAGTTATTCAAAGAAGTGATTGCACCGAATGAAAAATTATACAATTATCTTGAAGATAGAAACTTGACTTGGATCGATGATTTGCCAGTGGTAAATACGGCTTTGGTGAAGATTTTAAATAAATCTAAGGAAAAAAATTATGAAGATTATTTTACTCCAAAGTTGTTCAAAGATCAGGAGGATAAAGAATTTGGCTTAAATTTATTAAAGAATACCATTAAAAATTTTGAACTCTACTCGGAAGAAATTAGTTTAAAAACTAAAAATTGGGACAAGGATCGTATTGCGGATATTGATTTTGTACTGCTTCAGATGGCTATTTGTGAATTTCATGAATTTCCCTCCATTCCTACCAAAGTTTCTATTAATGAATACATAGAAATTGCCAAAGAATACTCCACCCCTAAAAGTAATGTTTTTATAAATGGTGTTTTAGATAAAATTGTGAAAGAGCATATTGAAAATAAAACCTTAAATAAGACAGGGCGTGGATTAATGTAAATTTTTAATTACATTTATACCCTAAATTTAATAAATAGAATTATTAACCATTAAAAATCAATCATGAAAAAATTAATTTTAACTCTAGCTGTGGCCAGTTTCGTTTTTACTTCTTGTAAAGAAAATGCTGCTGAAAAAATAAACCAAGAAAATGTTACTAAGGCTGCTGAAAGAGACGCACAAGCAATTGTTTTTCCAACCATTTCATTTGACAAAACAGAACATGATTTTGGTCAAATTATGAACGGCACACCTGTTGAAACCGTATTTTCTTACACAAATACTGGTAATTCTCCTCTAGTAGTTACAGATATCAAAAGTACTTGTGGATGTACAGTACCTCAAGGGTGGAATAAAGAACCACTAATGCCAGGAGCATCGTCTCAGTTTAGCGTAAAATTTAATGGAAAAGGTGCCAATAAAGTATCTAAAACAATTACGTTGACTACCAATACCGAAAAGGGAAAAGAGCAAGTAAAAATTTCTGCTTTTATTGTTCCTGATCCAAATGCACCAGCAAAAACTCCTGCTAACAAACCTGTTAGCGTACAATAATTAATAACACTATAACAATACACTATGGAAGGTCTTAGCCAGTTTACCCCCTTTATTTTAATGGCAGTAATCGTTTATTTTTTTATGATTGCTCCTCAAATGAAGCGTGCAAAAAAAGAAAAAGCTTTTGCTGCAGCGCTTAAAAAAGGAAATAAAGTCATTACCAAAAGTGGTATGCATGGAAAAATTGCCGAATTAAATGATAAAGACAATTCTTGTGTCATTGAAACTTTGGCTGGTAAAATTAAATTTGATCGTTCTGCCATCTCAATGGAAATGAGTCAAAAGCTTGATGCACCTCCAGTAAAGAAATAACATTCAAAAAAAAGCCGCTAATTTTAGCGGCTTTTTTTTATCGATAACGTTTCTGAGTTAGATTGGCTATTTTACAAATTACTTCTGTAGCACTCAAAATACTTTCCAAAGGCACGTATTCATAACGGCCATGAAAATTGTGACCTCCCGCAAAAATATTTGGACATGGAAGCCCCATATAACTCAGTTGTGAGCCGTCCGTTCCCCCTCTTATAGGTTTTATTAATGGTTGGATGTTGAGTGCTTTCATGGCATCTTCTGCAATGTCCACAATATGCATCATCGGTACAACCATTTCTTTCATATTGTAATATTGATCTTTGAGTTCGATTTCAAAAATAGGACTCTCAAATTTTGTATTTAGAGTATCAACTATATCAATAAGATATTGTTTTCGTGCCTCAAATTTATCTCGATCGTGATCTCTTACAATGTATTGTAAAATAGTTTCTTCAACTTTTCCTGTCATACTGTGCAAATGATAAAACCCTTCATATCCTTCAGTTTGTTCAGGAGTTTCATCTTTTGGAAGTGCTTCTATAAACTTCGAGGCATAATACATCGAATTGATCATTTTTCCCTTAGCATAGCCCGGATGCACAATTTTACCTTTTATTTTTATGACGGCTGCAGCCGCATTAAAATTTTCATACTCCAATTCTCCAATTTGACTTCCATCCATAGTATAAGCCCAGTCCGCTCCAAATTTTTTGACATCAAATTTATGAGCCCCTCGACCAATTTCTTCATCTGGAGTAAACCCAACTTTAAGTGTGCCATGCTTTATTTCAGGATGCTGAATAAGGTATTCCATTGCACTTACAATTTCACAAATCCCTGCTTTATCATCTGCTCCTAAAAGCGTTGTGCCATCTGTTGTGATGAGAGTTTGTCCTTTGTAGAGTAATAAATCTTCAAAATAATCGGGAGATAATACAATGTTTTCTTTTTCATTTAAGACAATATCAGACCCATCATAATTTTCTGTTATTTGAGGGTTTACATTTTTAGCTGTAAAATCTGGAGACGTATCAAAATGAGATATAAATCCAATTGTGGGTACGTTGTGATCAACATTAGATGGTAAGGTTGCCATAATGTAAGCATTGTCATCTATTGAAACGTCTTGCATGCCAATAGTTTTCAGTTCGTCAGCTAGTTTATGTGCCAAGTTCCATTGCTTTTTAGTACTCGGAGTTGATGAAGAATTTGGATCGCTTTCGGTGTCTATTTTTACATACTCAATAAATCGATTCAGAATGTGCTTTTTATCTAACATATAGTTTTGTATTTGTTCAAAAATAATTAACCCCGCCTTCAAACACAAGAGTTCCCTTGCTTTCTTTTATATTGTATCAATTTAATGTATTTTTGTATTCAAAATACGCTTCATGTACAAATCGATTATTCGTCCAATTCTTTTTAAATTTGACCCTGAAGTCGTTCATTACTTTACGTTTGATGCCATCAAACTGTTATCCAAAATCCCTGGTATTCCTTTTTTAATCCGACGTCTATTTCAGTTAAAACATCCTGTTTTAGAGCGCGAATTGTTTGGGCTTCGTTTTAAAAATCCTGTTGGACTTGCAGCGGGATTTGATAAGAATGCTGTATTGTATAACGAGCTTGCAAACTTTGGGTTTGGATTTATTGAAATTGGAACTGTCACTCCAAAACCACAAGACGGGAATCCTAAAAAACGTTTATTTAGACTTCAAGAGGATCGTGGAATTATCAACAGAATGGGCTTTAATAATGCCGGTTTAGAAGCTGCTATTATACAGCTAAAGAAAAACAAAAAACAACTAATTATAGGGGGTAATATTGGAAAAAATACCCAAACACCCCCCGATGGATATACTGCTGATTATTTAGAGTGTTTTGAAGCACTGCATCCTTATGTCGATTATTTTGTGCTGAATGTGAGTTGCCCCAATGTTGGGAGCCATGCCAAACTCAATGATAAGGAGTATCTTGAGGAGTTGATAAAAGCCGTTCAGAAGTTAAATGCCACTTTTGAAGTGTCTAAACCGATTCTATTAAAAATCGCTCCCGACCTAAATAAAACCCAATTAGACGAAATTATAGAACTTGTGTCGGTAACCAAATTAGAAGGCATTATTGCGTCGAATACCTCTGTTTCTAGAGAGAACCTTCAAACAGATGCTACAACTTTAGAGGCCATCGGAAATGGTGGAGTAAGCGGTCAACCGATCAAAGAAAAAAGCACTCAAGTCATTAAATATTTATCAGAAAAAAGTCAAAAAGCGTTTCCAATTATTGGAGTCGGAGGGATCCACTCCGAACAAGATGCTTTAGAAAAAATTGCTGCAGGTGCCGATATGGTTCAACTTTATACAGGGTTCATATATGAAGGGCCTGCCCTTGTAAAGCGTATTAATAAAGCGCTTTTGAAGTCTGCAATTAAACACTAATCAGTTTGAATACAGAACTGCTCATTTCATTCGTAATTGCGACTGCTTCCTTAGCAATCACCCCCGGTCCAGATAATATTTTTGTACTGATTCAAAGTATGACCTATGGAAAAAAACAAGGAATGGCCATTGTTTGCGGACTGATATCAGGCTGCTTAATCCACACCACTTTAGTTGCTTTTGGGTTGTCTTCTTTTATAAAATCAAACACAGAACTTCTATTTGGCCTTAAATTACTCGGTGCAGGGTATTTGTTGTTTTTAGCATTTCAAGTTTTTAATTCCACAGAAATTATTAATACTACAAACCCAACAACAGAAAGTAAATCGGTATTAGCCTTGTTTAAACAAGGGTTTGTCATGAACGTTATTAATCCAAAAGTTTCCATATTTTTTATGGCTTTTTTTCCAGCATTTTTGTTTAGTGAAACACAGTCTTTAATTCTTCAGTTTTACACCCTTGGGTTTTTATTTATGTCCACGTCTTTTTTAATTTTTTCTATGCTTGTATTTTTTTCAGGTTCGGTAGGATCCGTGTTAAAGTCAAACAGTCGTTTTGGAGCCGTGTTTAAGTGGCTTCAGATTACAGTTTTTATAGGAATTGCAATTTTTATACTAATATCAAATTGATAGATGGAAAAAATTAAACTAATCTGGGATTTTAGAGGTCCCGCAAGCCCTCAAACAGCTGCTCATTTTAAGATACACTTGTTAGAATATTTTGCATCCGAAAAAATGCTCATGACAGAATCAGGGGTTGAATCCATAAATGAATACCACCATTATACCTATGCCGTGATTGATAAACAGAATTTAGAGGTAATTAAATCGGCACTCAAACCAACAAGAGCTCAGCTCGTAAAAGCCAATTAAATTTCTTATTTGTACGTTTCTAAAAGGGTGTATTGTGCTTTGATAGCTTCTGTAAATTCAGATTTCATGCTTGCCACAAGTTCCGCAACTGATGGAGAATCATGGATACTAGTAACTCCTTGACCAGCAGACCATATGGTTGCCCATGCTTTTGCTTCATTTTCTTGTGCAGTAAGTTCTTTTCCAAAATCAATTTTCTTTTGCTGACTAAGCATTTCTTCTGTAATACCCATGGCCTCCATACTCGGACGTAAAAAATTAGCTGCGACTCCTGATATTGCAGCAGTATAAACCACATCATTAGCCTCACTCGAAATAATCATATCACGATATTCTTTGGGGGCCTTACTTTCTTTTGTATTGATAAATCGGGTTCCCATATAGGCAATGTCAGCACCCATTTGCATAGCAGAAGCGATGTCACGCCCGTTACTTATACAACCAGATAAGATCACAGTTTTCTTAAAAAAACTTTTAATTTCAGCGACCAAAGGCATGGGGTTGAGAGTGCCTGCATGCCCACCTGCTCCTGCAGCGACTACAATTAGTCCGTCCACATTGGCTTCCGCAGCTTTTTCTGCATGGCGTTTTTTGATTACATCATGAAATACCAAGCCGCCATAGCTATGAATAGCATCAACCAACTGAGGTACGGCTCCTAAAGAAGTAATTATAATGGGCACTTGGTGTTTGATGCAAATTGCCAAATCTGCCTGAACCCTTGGGTTGGATTGATGCACAATTAAATTCACTCCATAGGGAGCTGGTTTAGTCCCTGTTTCTTTTTCAAAATCGGCCAGTGCTGTTTTAATTTCGATCAACCATTCTTCAAAGCCTTCTGTTGTGCGTTGGTTCAATGCTGGGAACGTTCCAATAATTCCGTTTTTACAACATTCGATGACCAGTTTTGGGCCAGATATTAAAAACATTGGTGCCGCAATGACTGGGATGGAAAGTTCTTTTATAAAAGAGGGTTGACTCATAGGATTTAGTTTTTAGATTCTTATTGCAATATAAGACTTGTATTTTAGATATTCGTTTTAATTAATAAGAGCTCTTAAATTTAGTGTTCAGGTTTTTTATAGTTTGACTTAATTCAGAACACAATAAAAAGGTTAATATTATGATAAACTCTAATAATTTTGTTTAATTAAATTTATATTTGATTAAACAAAATTGCAAAAAATCGTTTCCAATGAAAACAAAAATAGTTACCAGCCTTGCGTTTGTATTTATATTTATACTTTTTACAAGTGTAAATGAACAAAAAATTTTACAGGAGTTCCAAGCTAAGGCCTTTTATTTTTCTAAATCTAAAATGGATCTAGGGAAGTGGGGCGCTCGTCTTAGTGAAGCTCAAAAGAAAGAAGTTGAGGCACGAATGAAAAACAGACTCGAAAAAAGCTATGTTTTGTCTTTTAATAAAGAAGAATCTGTATTTATTGAGGAGGATCAATTGGATGCAATTTCTGGAGCGACCGATTCTTGGGGTAAAAACTTTGCACCTGGCAAACAGTATAAAAATGTAAAAACAAATACCCAGTTACAAGAGCAAGAGTTTTATGGAAAAAAGTTTTTGGTCAATGATGTATTACAACCTATAGAGTGGAGTTTAGGGTCTGAATCAAAAAAGATAGGAAATTATTCCTGTTTCAAAGCGACTGCCTCAATTCTATACGACGAATTGACCTGGTATTCCTTTTCTTGGGATAAGTTAAGAAATTCAACTGAGTCCGATTCTACAGCAGTAAATGAGGTTAAGATGACACAAATAGAGGCATGGTATGCTCCTCAAATTCCAGTACGTCACGGACCTTTAGACTACTGGGGTTTACCGGGTTTAATTTTAGAAGTTAGTGCTAATAATACAACAATGCTTTGCTCCAAAATAATCATTAATCCAGATGAAATTATTGAAATAGAAGCTCCTGCCAAAGGCAAAGAAGTTACTAAAAACGAGTATCAAAACATCATTACTAATAAAATGAAAGAGTTTCGTAACAACCGTATGAGACGTTAGTTTGTAAAAATTAATCTGCGATTTTTTCATTTTTTAGGTTTTATTTTTAATTATTTTCAGTCAACATAGGTGAATTTTTAGAATATATGAAAAAGTAAAACTATTTCTGTACCCTGTCGTGCCTCACTTTAATTAATTTATATATTTGATCTATATTTATAAGACGATTTTTTATCGTTGATAGCATTTATAATGGACTTATATAATTTTAAAACCCTCATGACCCCAACGGCTGTTCTTTATAGCCCCGGTTTTGTTCGTCCTCGTATCACTCGTCGTCGCCCTTAGGGTGTGCTATCAGTTTCTGAACTTAGGTGTGTCCGGTTCATCTTTCAATTTCATCATTTTATTCAACTTAAATCCTAAATAATGGACATCATTATTGCAGATAAATCACATTCAATTTACGCACAAACTATTTGTAATGCCATCGAAGATGCTGCACAAGTAAGAGGTACAGGAATTGCAAAACGCTCGGTAGAGTATATTATTTCTAAAATGGAAACGAGTAATGCTGTTATAGCCTTAGAAGGAGATAATTTTGCTGGGTTTTGCTATATAGAAACTTGGAGCCACGATAAATTTGTAGCCAACTCGGGTCTCATAGTACATCCTGATTTTAGAAATCAAGGTTTAGCCAAAAAAATTAAACAAGTTGTTTTTGAACATTCAAGAACTAAATATCCAAATGCAAAAATATTTAGCATCACTACAGGTCTTGCCGTGATGAAGCTCAACACTGCTTTGGGGTATAAGCCCGTTACTTTTTCCGAACTTACTGACGAATCTTCTTTTTGGAAGGGCTGTCAAACATGCAAAAATTACGATGTGCTCCAACGCACAACTCAAAGCATGTGTTTGTGTACGGGGATGTTATATGATCCGAGTTCTAAACCAGAAACCTCCCCAGTAAAAATTAAAGAAAAAAACTTTCTAAGATTAAAAAGTATCAAGCAAAGCTTGTTTCTTAAAAAACATAAAAAATGAATGATTCAAAAAAACTAGTTATTGCATACAGTGGAGGTTTAGATACCTCTTATTGCGCCGTTTCTTTGTCAAAAGCAGGTTATGAAGTGCATGCCGTCAGCGTCAATACAGGAGGGTTTTCTAAAAGTGACGTTCAATCCATTGAGCAAAATGCCTATAAAATGGGGGTTTCAACCTATAAAAATATTGAAGCTGTGACCACTTTTTATCAAAAAGTAATCAAGTTTCTTATTTTTGGAAATGTCTTAAAAAATAATACCTACCCTTTATCAGTCAGTGCAGAACGTATTGTGCAAGCCATCGAAATTATTGAGTATGCAAAATCTATAGGTGCACACTATATTGCTCATGGGAGTACAGGTGCAGGAAATGATCAAGTACGTTTTGATATGATTTTCCAAACCCTTGCACCAGAAATAGAAATCATCACGCCTATAAGAGATCAAAAACTTACAAGACAAGACGAAATCACTTATCTGAAATCAAATGGAATTGATTTGGATTGGGAAAAAGCCAAATATTCTATCAACAAAGGACTTTGGGGTACGAGTGTTGGAGGGGATGAAACACTCACCTCTCATTTGGCACTGCCAGAATCGGCATATCCGTCTCAGTTAGAATCAGAAACTCCTGAAACCGTTACCCTTAGTTTCACAAAAGGAGAGTTAACCGGCATAGATGGTATTGAAAATTCTCCTGAAATCAATATCCAAGCTCTTGATGACCGCGCCTCTAAATTTGCTATTGGTAGAGATATTCATGTGGGCGATACCATTGTTGGGATTAAAGGTCGTGTTGGTTTTGAAGCGGCTGCCGCACTCATTATAGTCAAAGCACATCATTTGCTCGAAAAACACACTTTAACCAAATGGCAACTTCAACATAAAGATTATTTATCTAATTTTTATGGCATGCATTTGCATGAAGGTCAGTATTTAGATCCTGTAATGCGCGATATGGAAGCGTTTTTAAATAGCAGTCAACAACATGTATCGGGATCGGTAGAAGTGGTTTTAAAACCCTATCATTTTTCAATCAATGGGATTCAATCGAAACATGATTTGATGAATGCAAAGTTTGGAAGTTATGGCGAAGTGAACAACGGTTGGACTGCAGAAGAAGCCAAAGGGTTTATTAAAATTAACGGCAATCAAAACAAGATTCATCAACAAATAAATTCGGAAGTATGATACAAGCAGGAATTATAGGAGGGGCAGGATACACCGCTGGAGAATTGATTCGGTTGTTACTCGTTCATTCCAAAACAGAAATTAATTTTGTGTATAGCACCTCAAGTGCAGGTAAAAAACTAAGTGCTATTCATCAGGATTTAGTAGGCTCGATAGAGCAACGTTTTACGGATACTATCAATACAAATGTGGATGTTGTATTTCTTTGTTTAGGGCATGGAAATTCTAAATTATTTTTAGAAAACAACACCTTTTCTAAAAACACTAAAATCATTGATTTGTCAAACGATTTTAGGCTCACACCAGATGCGATATTCCAAAATAAGCACTTTGTCTATGGCTTGCCAGAATTGAATAAAACAGCCATTCAATCGGCTCAGTACATCGCAAATCCAGGGTGTTTTGCAACGGCCATTCAGTTGGCAATTTTACCTTTAGCAGCCAATGGATTGGTAAAAGATGCAATTCATGTCAATGCTGTTACAGGAGCCACAGGTGCGGGGACTGCCTTGTCAGCAACCACTCATTTTACATGGCGAGTGGATAATTTTTCTCATTACAAAGCTTTTAACCACCAGCATTTGGGTGAAATCCATCAATCGGTAGATTCACTTCAAGAAGGTTTGCAGAGTAAAATTCATTTTATTCCCAACAGAGGAAATTTTTCGAGAGGGATTTTTGCTACGCTCTATACCAACTATGATGGCACTTTAGAAGCCGCAAAAACACTTTTTAAAAGCTATTATAAACATGCTGAATTTACGACTGTTTCTGAAGATCCCTTGCATCTAAAACAAGTAGTCAACACCAATAAATGTTTATTGCATTTAGAAGTGCATGACGGAAAATTACTGATTACAAGTGTGATCGACAATTTACTCAAAGGAGCATCAGGACAAGCGGTTCACAATATGAATTTAATGTTTGGTTTTCAAGCCCATTTGGGATTAGAACTTAAAGCGAATTATTTTTAAATAAAAACAGTATGAAAATAGCAATCATTGGCACAGGAAATTTAGGAAGCTCTATTGCCAAAGGGCTCATAACAAACAATGCGATTACCACCTTATACCTCACCAAACGAAACCTCAGTGGTTTAGTAAATTTCGAAGGCTATAAAAATGTATTTCTAACGGCTGACAACAAAGAAGCAATTCAGCAATCGGATATTATTATTTTCGCTGTTCAACCAGCTCATTTAGAAAAAATTCTAACGGAAGTTCAACCCTTTTTAACAGAGAAGCATGTGTTGATTTCTACCATTACAGGGTTTTCTATTTCAAGAATCGAAGGTCTTGTGGGATCGGATCAATTTATTATTCGTGCAATGCCAAATACAGCTATTGCTGTTGGAAAATCCATGACCTGCATCTGTAGCAATGAAAAAGGGAAACAGCGTCTAGCAATTGCAGAAGCCATTTTTAACCGTTTGGGGACGACCATCTCAATTCCTGAACAACAAATGCAAGCCGCTACCGTCGTTTGTGCTAGTGGAATTGCCTTTTGGATGCGTTTGATTCGTGCCA
>Ga0209138_1001331_pt1 | contig 21383 bp, 5 predicted proteins | sample SaaInl3SG_22_DNA_FD_184645 | JGI IMG/M metagenome (GOLD analysis project Ga0209138, IMG submission 184645) | Marine microbial communities from expanding oxygen minimum zones in the Saanich Inlet - ESP_153SG_22_DNA (SPAdes) (version 2) | ecosystem: Environmental > Aquatic > Marine > Intertidal...
AAAATCACCAATTTTAGTAGTAGTCGACAAAGATTGTCCGTAACCGTAGCTAGGAGCACCGCTAAAGGATTCTCCTAATACTAAATTTACACTGTTTCTAAGTGCGTTGTATCTACTAGCTAAAATTGTTGTTGGCATCTATAATCTCTTATACTATCAGAGTATTTATTTAAAAATTACTCTGACTTTAAAAAGTTTGGTTATGCCAGTGCTTGACTGTTATAATATGAAGGTGCAGCTGTAACTACTTCACCGTTTGCCCGGTAATGTTGAACTACACTCTCTAATCTACCGTCAACGTTGTTATCAATATTGTTATCAAAAACAACATCATTAAATTCAATTCTAAATATAATACGTGTATCAATATCTGAACGTGCTTTAACTGTATAAATGTTTCCAGCATATACTGCACTATATGTGCCTCCACCAATTTTTTGGTAGATATTTTGGAAAGCACTAGTTAAGTCATAATTACCAATTGAAGTGCTGCCCCCAGATGTTGATACTGTTGTTTCTGAACTAAATTTAATTGTTCCAACTTGCGAACATACTTGGCTCCAATCTAGACCCTTAGGAGTAGTTGCACCAGTATTATTTGCACTTATTCTTATTTCGCCGCCAGCATTGAAAAAGAAACGCCTTGCATTTGCAGAACTAAATGTAACCTCTACTTCGTGATATACTAAGCCATTCCACGAACTAGATCTAACACTTGTTATTCCAGGTTCAAGTGCTGCTTGAGTTGGATCAATAAGTGCTTTGTCAGCAATAACGTTGTTCATTAAACTTTCAAAATCTTCAATACCTTTTTTAAATCCGTCTGGATCAATACTTGTTACGCCCGCATCACTAATAAAATTACTAGTATCTTCTGCAACTATGTTAAGATTTTGTATAACTTCAGCAATGCCAATATCTCCCGGACCTACTTGGTGCACTCTTGCTTTAAGAATGTCTGCATAGATTGCATTCATATCGGCAGCCTCAACTATGTCGCCAGTATTGTTAACTGGAACACTAGTAACAGTTTGTCCGTAACCATTTTGGCCGGACCCAGTTCCTAGTATTAGTGCAATACTAGATTGTAAGTTATTAATTCGTGCTGCTGTGATATCTGCCATGATGATTCCTTAAACTTTTAGTACACATTCTACTAGTTTTTCACCCTCATCACTATTGCTTTCGAGTGCAACACCGACTAAACTTCCTCCGTTAATTGCTGTGCTTGCACAACCGTTATCATTAACATAAACTTCTTGCCCTTTTTTAACTGCACCTATAACACGAACTGGTAAACGCCCTTTAAGACCAATGTATTGACCTTCTGCTTCACTGTTCATCATCACAGCAGGATCAGTTGATACAACACCAATTGCAATTGTACCTACACTTGCTGCTTCTACTTCATGATCTTCGTGTGCGCACACTGTAACTACTGTTCCAGGTTCTAGTTCTTCTGCTGTAGTATATTTTTCAGCTAAGTCAGCATAACGTGCTTGTGTAGCAGTACCTTGGAATAAGTTTGCTGCAATATTGCCTGTTGCATCACGAACTGCTACTGTATTATTTGTTGCACTCGAGCTTGCTGAACGAAAATCACTGCCCACTCTTAGTGTAGCAGCTTTAGATGCTTCACCTGTAAAGTTAGTTGCATATACGTTTGTCCATCCTAGGCTAGCACTACCTAATGTAAATGTGTTGTCTGCTGAAGGAACAATACCAGTTGAGGTAACTGTGCCAACATGTGTTAACGTTCCTGCGCCGCTGGTAACTTTTAGTTTAATTGTGCCATTATTTGTAATGTTTTGAATGACACCGTCAAATCCGTTAGTATCAACCGTTAATTGAAAATCTTGCGAATCACCAATTAATATGCCGTCGTCTGGTGCTTCAACTGCACTTGCAAACACTGTATTTCCTGCGCCAGTTTGTACAAAGTTTGCTGCTGCAATGCCGCCTAGTTTTTCTGCGTTTGTAGCAGTGCCGTGAAATCTGTCAGTTCCGCTAGTAACTCCATCTGTTGCTAATTTGGTATTTCTTAGTGTAACACCTTTAAAAATTCTATCAAACCCTTGAGTTTTTAGTGTTGCTTCACTGTCGTTTAGATCAAATTGGATTGGACTTATAACAAAAAGTGTTTCGTCTTCGATAACACTAGCAATTAAACCTCTTGTTGCGCTTGTAGTATCAAGAACTTCAAGGCTTTGCATTTGGGTTACGCCTTCGCCTGCGTTCTGTGGTCCTATAAGTACAAAATTTGTTCCATTATAAACGTATAATTGATCGTTGCCCGAATCCCACCAAAAGTCGCCTATTGCTAGTCCAGTTGGTTCAGTTGCACCAATTTCGGCGCCGCCAGTTGTGCGCCATTGTGTGCCGTCATAGAACTTTAATTTACTTGTACCGCTATCAAACCAAACTTGTCCGCTAATCGGTCTTGCTGGCTGATTTGCTCCGCTAAAGTTTTCAAGCAAAAACAAAAAGTTTTCATTTTGTATTTCGCCATATCCTGCGTAGTTTTTACCGATGAATTTAAGGTCAGTTGTTTGATCAACTGTGCCATCTTCTACTGTAGTTAACAGTGTATTGTTATATCTGTCTATTGCATATGCCATTTATGTAACCCCTAGTGCTATTGTTATTATTTATCGTTTATTAGTATGCAACAGTTGTTTGGTGTGTCCAACCTGCTCCACTTGATTTATATGTCATTAGTGCTCTAGCAGGTTGAAGAATAACAGTACCGCTTGCGCCTGCAAATACAATGTCTTGTACTACTGATTCATTTTGAACTCCGTTAGAGTCAACAGCAATGTTGCTTATACTTTTTGCACCTTCGACATCCACACCTTCAACAGTTGCACCTGTATACGAAGTTGTATGTATACGTGCAATTTTATTAGTATTAAGTGTCGCAGAAGGATACATGTCATTTAGATATGTTGCAACAGCAGCTTGCAATGTTGCTCCTGTGCCCAATCCAGTAATATCCATACTAAACACAATTGTTTCTGTTGCAATTTCTTCATCTGCGTAAATTTTGGTAACAACAGTACTATCTGTAGACTCTGCTACTACAAGCTCTGCTGCTTTTCTTGCACTCACTGCTTTTCCGACACCAGTAATTTTTTGTGCGTCAGTAACATTAATATCATCACCAGCAGTTATACTAATACCCGATGCTGACGTAAACGCCATATCATTTGTTGAAGTTATAGTTTTGCCGTTGAGATTAAGTTCATCAACTTGTAAAGTTGTAAGTGTACCGATTTGATCTAAATCTAATGCCTTAGTAACATTTACTAATGTATCGTTGGTAAGTTTATCTACGCCGCCGATTTTATAAGTTGAATTAGTGTTTAGTAGATCAACGTTTACGTTTGAAGTAAACGCATTTGTAGCATTTTTCCAAAGAATATCTTTACTTCCGTTGTTACTATTAACTTGTATACCTGAACTGTCTGCTTGTGCATCTGTAAGTTCTGTACTATCGTTTAGTACACCAATTTCAATAATCTTATCTTCAACTCTTAGAGTTTGTACATCTAATGCAACTCTGTCACCCTCAACAATTAAATCACCAGTGACTCTTAGATCACCTTCAACATCAAGAGTGTATTCAGGAAGTCTGTCAGTTGTAAAAATACCAACTCTTGCAGTACCTGCATCTACATAAATTGCATCTACTGAAATTGCTCCAAATGCAGTTGACTTTACTCGTAGACTTAAATCGTGGTCAGTAAGTTGGTTTTCTATATAAAATCTTGGACCAACTACTTTTTGTACGTTATTTTGTGATAGACCAATTGTTAAACCACCTGAGTTTTGAATTGTTAGTGTACCAGTTGTAATACCATTTGCTGTCGACGGAAGGAAACTATCAGCAGCTCTAACTACGCCGCCAGCAGTAACAAGAGCGTTTGCACTATCTGCTGTTCCTCTAAATTTAAAGTTTTCTGTGTCGATAATATTCATACCTACACGAATAATACCAGTTGGATTAGATACTGTAACTAGTCCTGCAATCCTTTGTGCAAACTGAGGTGTAAATTCAATATTACTAATTACAGCAGATAGTGTTCCGCCTACATATAAGTAAGCAACTGTACGTGAACGGCTTTGAGAATCGAGAATACTACCAATTTCAAATCCACTCTTACCTTGAGATACTGTATACTGCGGGCCCATTAGCATTAAATCAGTTCCGTCAAACGCATAAACTTGATTGTTTAGATTGTCAATCCATAAATCGCCAGCAACCATTTGTGGTCTACTGTTTTGTACAATTGGGCCGCCGCTGGCTTTCCATACCGTTCCGTTATATACTTGTAATCTTTGGTTTGTGCTATCCCACCATAACTGTCCAGTTAGTGGATTGCTTGGTGCAGCAGTATTACTAAAGTTTTCTAGTAATTTGATAAAATTTTCATTAAATGCTTCGCCGTAACCGGTGTAATTTCTACCAACTAATGTAAGATTTGTACTAGCTGTATCTATTTGTCCATCAATTAAGTCTAGTAATAATGTACCGTCAGTTTTGTTTAGTTGATAACTCATGTTACTCTCCAGTATAGATAATATAGTTGACTGCTAAGAACGGATTCATTACATCTAATGGTGCTCCTACAGTAGTATCTGTTTTGACACCGCCGCTTGAAGCAATACCTTGTGTGCCGCCTAGTCCAGGCTCGATCGGAAGTGTAATTGCATTATCATCAACAGGTTCCCCTGCACCAACTCTTACTCCGTAAAACTGTGTTCCGCTTGCACCTTCTAAATCATGTTCGTGTTCTGGTAAGTTATCAGTATCTATTGACTTAGTTTCTGTTCCTGCGTTACCACCAATTGCATCTGCTGCAATGTCTGTAACTCTATTTGCACTTGGTCCGCCCATGTTATCAAGGCCCAATGCAAATCTGCCTCTAAAGTCAGGAAGTGTAAATCTAGCAACACCATTATCACTGACTAAACTAGCATCTTTAAAGTTATGTTGTATTGCTAACCATAATTCGTTATAATCTGTTTTATTAACTTCACTGCCATCACACAACAACCATCCGTCAGGTGCTTCTACTCCGCCAAATGGCATTATTGCGCCTGCTGGAACTAGGGGGATTGTTTTTAAGAAATTACGTTTTGTAATTCTATAAACGCCTGTTGTTCCTGTGGTTACGTTTAATAGTAATTCGTCTGCATTACCTGCATCATAAGTAACTGTTTTGTTACTAATAAAACTATTTGCAATACTTACAGAAAATGTTTTTGTGCTGCCGCCTGTTTGTCCATCAAATTCAAAACTTACTGGATCAACATCTCCACTTAATGCAAATGTTGTTGCACTTGCCAGTCTATCTGCAGATCCTGCTCTACCACTAACTGTTCCACTTACGTTACCTTGAATGTTTCCAAAAAATGTAGTAGCATGTATCTGGTCATATTTGTTAATCGAGGTACCAATATTTCTTGTACTATTACTATCAGGAGCAATATTGCCCGTTTGTAATAATCCGCCAACGTCTACATCTCCGCCAATATATGCATTAAGTGCAACTCCGATGCCGCCTGATGTAGTGATACTACCTGTACCTATTGAACTAGAATTTGTATTACTTGTAACACTTAGTATACCAGTTTCTGCTTCACCTGTTTTAGGTGATATTTTAATATTTCCTCGTACATCAACTGTTTCTTCTGGAGCACTATTATTAAAACCAACATTTCCGTCACTGTTAATGCTCATAACAGTAGGAGTTAAATTGCCATTACGCATTTTAATATCAATACTAGAACCACTAGTATTGTGTTGGATTACACCTGTTTCGCCGTTAATTCCTAAACTTAGCTGACCGCCTGTACCTATTTTAACACCGTCATTACTTTTAACACTTAACTGAAAGTCTGTTGTACTTGCTGCGTTGCCTCTTAAGAAGTTACTTGCTGGAATTGCTGTGCCGCCAACTACTAGTGCTTCTGCTTTTTCAGCAGTACCAAAATATTTTAGTACTTGTGTTCCAACAATTGCTTCGTCTGCAATATTCATGCCAGGATTAATACCTGTTCTAAATCCTTTAATCGATGTCTTTGGAACAAAGCTTTGGCTGCTAATAATAATTACTGGTTGATCTTGTACTTTGATAGATAGAACATTATAAGTTATATCGTCAATGCCTACAATTGCCTGTGCCTGTGCCCCAGTTAACAATCCGTCACTGAAGTCTGGTCCTACTAATACCCATGCACTACCTGTGAACAAATATAGCTGCTGGCTTTCTGTGTTTACCCATAAGTCGCCAGCACTAGAATTTGCTACTGCAGGTGCAGCACTTGCTTTTTTAAGGCCACCGCTTGCAACCCAATTAGTTCCGTCGTAAACTTTAAGTTGATCAACTCCATCAGTAGTATCGTACCATAGTTGCCCTTCAACAGGACGCTCTGGCGAGTTTGTATTTGCAAAGTTTTCTAGTAGATGTAAAAAGTTTTCGTTTACTGATTGACCATACGCTGTAGTGCCTCGGCCTGGAAAATTTAAACTTGTTTCGTTGTTTAGTACGTTGTCTTCTACTGTAATCGAACCTTTGTTAACAGTGTCAGTGTAACTTATTGTATATGGCATAATTTACTCCTTATCCTGCTAAACTTTGTACACGCACTGTGTAGTCAATTTGAATTAATCTGTTGAGCGACTTTTGTACAGGGTGGAAAATAACATGGGTAATTAACTTGCCTGAACCATTTGGACTATAACTACGCAAACCTAACTCATCAAAAACATAAGGACTGTCAGTTGAGCTAGCTGTGTCGAATGCATCTTGGCCGTTTGGTTCACCATAGTCAAGCAAACAACTTACTACAATATCAGTATAGTTTGTACCACTAACGTGCCTAGTTTCTAGTTTATTACGTACTGGGTCAGTATTGTTTACACTTCTGTCATCAACAACTTTAGTATAGGTTTGGTTGTAAAGACTTGCATTTGTACCTGTGCTGTTGGGTGTCAGATATGTAATAATGCCAGTTGGGTCAACACTGGTGCCACCGTTGCCGAAACTCATTTCGTATATAAATCCTTGCCCAGCGTTTGCCAAACTCTCAGCCATTGCTATACTCATATTTTCATAATGAATAGCATTGCGCTTATTGATATATACTTTTTGCGATTCAGGATCATATATCTTAATATGTCCTTGAACCAGTACTCCATTTGTATCTTGCATATTGTTGCTCATTTAATTTTCCTATACTGTATTTATTCAGGTAGCTCAGTTGTAGCTGCACGTAAGAATCTTGCAATTGAATTTTCTGTATCACCTAATGATGTACCACTTGTAGTCCAACTTTGTCCTACTTTTTTAACTACTGTTATTCTTGTATTTTCTGCAGGTGTTGTAGATAATGTTATTTCATTAGTGTTAACATCAAACGTAAAGCCTGCTACACTAGTAGTATCACCTTCTGGGCTGTCAAGTGCTAGTGTAGGATTAAATACGTCTAGTGGTGTTTTACGCAGACGTGTGCCTGCTGCAAATACTTCAATTTCGTTCACAGAACCTACTGCATATCCAATCTCAAACGTTGCTGTTGTGCCGTCTGCTATTTTGTTATATGTTAATGTTTGGTCTTTATACGGAACAGTTTTGTTTATGTTTTGATCATATACTTTAGTATTCGTTGAATATGTATCTTTAACGCCTGTGCCTAATGTACCTCTACGAAGTTGACGTAATGTATTTTCTTCTTTTACAAAGTATTCAATACGTTCACCTTCAATAAAGATTACACCTGGTAAGTTTTGTCCTTTGTTTGGTTCTGACAATTCACTTGCATCATTGAGCTCAATTCTTAAATCATAATAATTCAATGCTTGTGCAAGTTTAGCAGCAGGTGCTTCAAGACGTTTAAAGTGTGTTCTGTTAAGCATATCCTTAAACTGTCTGTATGCAAATTTAGGCTTGCTAACAGGTGCAGTAAAGTGTATAATGTCAATGACGTCATCTGCAATTGGCTGTCTAACTAACTGAACTTTTAGTTTATCGTCTGTAACATAATAATCTACACTAGGAGTTAGTAATTCATTATTAACACTTACCCACACATACTGTGCATCAACAGCAGGAGCACGTAGAGTAATTTCGCCAACTGTAGATCTTCGGTATGTGACATAATCAACATCTTCTGGTATTAGAGAAGCTCTTGATACAACGTCATAATTAATACGCTCAATTTCTAATAAATCATGATTAGTAAACTGTATTATTTCTACTACTGAACCATCTGCTGGAGCAGTATCAAATTCAACAGTATTTCCATTAATTCTATAATCGCCATCTGTAATTACATAAAGTTCAAGCAAGTCACCTGGTATGCCAGTTTCGTCTGAAAGTATAATACTACTGTTTACGATCTCAAAGCGCCACTGCAACGGTGTTACAATTTCTATTCCGTTTAAAAATACCTTAACATCTGAAACAACTAAACTACCTGCTGGCATTTGGAATATTTCTAGTGGAAATTCACGCTGATTATTTTCTGGTATAGTATACTGAACATTATATCCTGCATTTAATATTTTATTATCAACTTTAACTAAAACATTATGTTCGGTTGGAGTTGCATATAAAGGAGCAGTTGCTAATGTAAATTGTGTAGTAGATACATCGCCAGCAAATGTATCTTTAGTAATTTGGCTGTAATTAACAATAGTATCATCTGAGAATACACTATAATTAATTACTTCGCCTGCTGCAACAACTTCATCAAATCTAATAACTGTTTTAGATGTAGTAACAGAAGCAAATGCAACTACTGATCGCCGTATACCATTTGCACTTGCATATACACTTACTCCTTCTTCCCAATCAACTGTAGTTTCAAACTCAGTAGTTATACCGTCGCCTGTTAGTTGTCCAAAATCTAATATGTTTTGTATACCTTGTGCAACTGTTACAATGCTAAGTTCTGCACCTACTGTTGCACTATCAAGTGTTACAGTATTTGCACTCCAGTTAATTGTGTAATCAGTTTGTGGAAGTATAATGTTATCAACTTTTACAATAACTGCATCACTACTATTAGGAATAACACCTAAATCATAAGTTAGTGTACTATCCATAATATAACTTTGACTGTTAATGACGCCTTGCCCAGCACTATCTCTAGTGTAGACTTTAATATCAAGAGTATCTAATACCTGTCCAGGAACTAATTCTTCAGGTCCTGCACTTGTAGTCGGAGTTACAAAGCCGTCGCCGTCTGTTATAATTTCTTCTGCTGCAATACCACGTGCACTTGTGTAAGCTAAATCGCCGCCACTTAGTGCAGTATCGTAACTTTCTGCATCTGGTATAACACTACCATCACTTGTTGTTTTTCTTACAACAAATATGTCACCATCTAACAATAATATACCTAGATCTTGTACAAAGATTGTATCAGTTACACCATCGCCCGTAATACTATTTGTGATAGCGTTTACATTAGTAGCGGATGATCCCGGAACTGCCGGAATAGCCGGTACTGCTGGTATTGCTGGTATAGCTGGTGATCCGCCTACTAATGCATCAACAACATATCCTGACACGCCTGTGTCATTTTCGCCAAAGATACTTTCTATTGTGGCAAAATCTGGTTTGCTCAACACTGGAGCAAAGTATGTATTGAACAATGCATAACCTAATGGGTTATTTGCCAACATACCTGCTGGTGTCTTTAAACTATCATCCCATTCAGGACTAAGACTGCCGCCATCCCAGTATACACTCATATCCCACATTGACCAGTTTACCAAGTAAGTGTATTCTGTGTATGCCACTGCCGCTTTCTCTGGATCTGTATTCCAATCAGGAGCATAACCACTTGGATCATATAATCCTGCGTCAATTGCTTCTTTCATAGCAAGATGTAATGCTGTGTTTTGCCAATCAAAACTTGGTTCAAAACCAATTCTAATATCTGGATTCATTTCCACTGCATCTATACTACCAGGCACTGCACCCGGAATACCAAATGCGTGTATAGTGTGGAATACGTGTTCGAATATTTCTTCAATATCTCTACGCTGTGTTGGAGGATTGTTTCCGTTGATATTTTTATACCATACCATATCCTTTTGAGCAACACTATCATTAAATGCTTGTAGTCCTGCATAACTTGCTATGCCGGCATCTTCTAACCAGTTAGGTGTATATGTACTTCCGCCGCCATAGCCAACTCTTTGTATTGCAGGTATTCCTGCGTGATATGTTCCTGCGTCACCACGTAGTGTTTTAATAAAGTTACGTTGATGTGTGGTGTTAATGCCAGCACCGTTAGGATCAGTTATTAATTCAAATGTTCTTGCAGTTTTCTTTGCCCATTCATCTGGTACTGCAAGTTGTCCGCCTACTGCTCCTGCAACAACTAGTTTCAATCCGTTTACAGTTAAGGCTCTGTCAAACACTGTACCATTGTTCTCAGTAATTAATGCACCATTGTTGTATTCTGCATCTGCCGGCACACCAGGTACTGCTGGAACACCCGGTACTTCTGGAACACCCGGTACTTCGGGTGTTCCTGCTACAAAATCAGTTGCATCAATTCTTACACCGTTCTTGTACAGGTTATAAACAACACCATCTTCTAGAGGTTCGCTTAATTGCACTGCAATAGTTGATCCATCTGCTGTAAATATCTCATCTTCAAATGCACTATCGAACTCGTCCCAAGCATCTGTATACCAAGGAGCAGTGTCAAATCCAGCAGGACCATCAAAGTCAAAACTACGTACTTCAACTCCGCCGTAATCAACGCCGGTCATTAGCTGTGCTAAATCATTACCATACATACCTGCAATAGGTGCATATGCAAACTTAATTCTATCTTCTGCACTTAGCATACTTAATGGCAAGTTGTATTCTACACGAATCACTGCATTTAGAGATGGTGGTGTAGCAAATAATATCTTACCTTGTTCTCTAGTATACGATTTATCAGTATTTTCAATATTCTCATATGCATACTTGCTGCGTAATTGTAAAATATTATCTACATATACATTTACACGCTTAGTGTCAAGATCCATTGGCCATTCAAGGAAGAATCTATTTTCAGAACCTGTTCCTGTAAATGTTTCAGTTTTTGCTAATGTGCTAAACGTGTAAGTTCCGCTAGTTCTATCGAACTTAACTTTAACACTAGGTGTTCTTACTACTCCATTACCTAAAATTGCAGTTGCTTTAGTCGGAGTTCCGGCATCTAACTGTGAACCAGATATTACAACTGTAGGAGCACTAGTATATCCACTGCCTGGGTAAGTTACTTTGATACTTGTAACTTTACCGTAACCTAAATATGCTTTAGCTTTTGCGCCGGTGCCGCCGCCACCTACTAGAGTAACAATAGGTTCAAAGGTGTAGCCGCTGCCGCCGTCTCTAACTTGTACTTCAGTTACTTCATAACCAAAATTGTCTTTCCAGTTTTTACGTGGATACACTATTGTGTCAAGATTTTCTTCAACTATTTCGCCATCTACTATTTTTGCATTGCTTGCTTCAATAGTTTTAGTAATATTATTATACGCAGGTGATAAGTCAAAGTCACTGATCGAAGTATTAGTCGGATCTATTGCTGTGTAATCACTAACAAATTCTCTTATTTTTGTTGAATAAGGTTTAAATTCCTCAACAAAGTCTTGGTAACTTGCTAAATTATCATTGTTAAATGTTATATCTTGCAGATTTAAAGATTCTCTGTTGTGTTTTGCTTTTACAAAACTAGTTTTAAACATCCAATCAACTGATTGCTGCTCCGACATTACATAACGAAGTGCTGCCATAAACAACTGGTTGTATTCAACTTCTAGGTCGCCTACAAAGATATCATCTCTAATAGTTTCTAGTATAATACGCAATTCTACACTAGGATTATTATCGTAAAAGTTACTATCAAAACTGCGGTTATCAAAACCTACAGTATTTTTTGAATAGTCATATAGTGTATCTTTAAACTGTATTGTACCATTTTGTCTGCCAACAGTATCGTAATTAATGGTGTAATCTTCACTGTCTTGATCATCTACTTTTTGTAGTAACAGCCAACCACCAGTACCTACTGATTCAATTTTAACAACATCACCTATATTGTTATCTAAGCTAGGCAACAGGTAAGCTCCTTTAATTGTGTCAGTAATATTAGTAAACTGATTAAAACCTGGTGCATACCAGTCAGTATAATCCCAATATAAATCTACGTTATAACTCTGAAGTTTTCTTCTGTACCAAGACTTTTCAGTGTCATTCCAAGAGTACAATGCCCATTTATCCTGTATAGATGTATCTGCGTTAACAAGCACAGTAAACGGTCTAACAGTTATTGTAGTTGCAGCATCATACCCGCTACCTGCATTGATAATATCTACATCGGTTATTTGACCAAGATTATTAATAGTTACTTCAAACTCTGCTCCGTTGCCTGCGCCATTAAGTTTAAAACTAGGAGCAACTTTATATCCGCGGCCTGCATCAGTAATGTTTACTCGTGATATTCTACCATTAGTAATAATAGGAGTTAATATTGCAGGCGTAATTTTATTTGTACTAACAAATGTAAGTTCTGCTAAAGTATCAATTGCAAGATCATATTCACGAGATGTTGCTGTAGGAACAGCGTCTTGTTGTGACAATGGTGCTATGTTATACTCGTCGACTACTAAATTTTCTAAAAGTGTTAGGTTTATTCTTTCAATTGTCTGCTTTAGAGCTTCAATTCTGTTAACAAACATGCTCTGTCTTGGACGATTTTGCACACCATAACGATTTTTAACAGTTATTTTTGGATCTGGAACAATTCTATTATTGTCGTCAAACCCAATTAAACTGTCAAACCATTTACGTTCAATATCTGCATCAGGCTTACTGGTTTTTAGTCCATCTGATATTAGTTTATATTGACTGTGTAGGTTTTGTGTTTTCTTTGGTCCAGTAGAGTACTTGATGTTTAATACTAGATCATCGTTATCAACAAATGTGTCAAAGTTATTGAGTACAAACTTGTTATTAGATAATAAGCTCAAAAACGGATATCCTTGTGTTCTAGGATTTTCAATTAGTGCTGCAATATCGCGGACACTTAATCTTCTATTTTCCATTACAGGCACAGTTACTTTGTTAACTACCCAGAAGTAATACTTGTTACTAAATGTTTTGCTTACATCATTGTATACGATTTTTGTGGAATATCTAGCATCACCAAATAAACTTGTTCCACTAATAGCAGCAGCAAGTCCATCAGGTGTATCTGCAATACTATCCCATATACTTGGAATAAAGTTACTTTCAACCCATTCAAATACATCAATACTTGCACCAACAGTTAGTTTGTTCCAAGCATTTTTTTGGAAAGTCGTTGACCCTTGATAAGCATGATCAAATTTAGCAGCTGATATGTTCCACCATACTTGTCCTACATGCTTTTCAGTCCATGCTCTGTTAGGATCAACTGAACTATCTGAAGTATTACCAGTATTGTATACTGCTGGATCAAACGGTGTTTTAAATGTAATCTCTTGATCTGCTGGTCCGGCAATTTTACCTTGTACTGGATCAATATAATCAATATAACTTACAATACGATTTTCACGCTTGTTGTATATGAACGCTCCGCGAATGTTATCAACGTCAACTGGTGTAATTCCTTGACTTACTACTCCCCAAGCAAACGTAGTTTTGTTCTTTCTAAAGTCAAGTAGTACGCCTTTTTTGTCGCCGTCAACTTGATCTGGTAGTCCGATGTAAACATGGTTATCGTTTGTATATATGTTTTCGCCAAATGTAGTCTGTGTTAGAGGATAGATAAATTGTTCAGAGTATACTAATGTATCGTTTAGATTTTCATATACATACACCGCACCTTTGTCTAATTTGATATTTCTAAAGTTTGTAAACTCATTGTCAAACGTAGTTGCAGTACCTTCAGTTTCAGTATAAAGACCGACATCAAATGTAGTTGGAATTTTTTGATCGCCATTTAAGCTACTAACAACTAAGTTGTCAGACCCAAAACTTAGACCAAATCCAAAGCCTTCACTTTCTTCATTGTTAGGTGGAGTTAGCGTTTGTGTTAATTCAAACGTGCCTGCAACTTGTGTATACACATACACAACACCTTGATTAATTTTAGTAGTATCATCTAGCATTGCACTAACAGCAATCTGTGTACCTGCTGGATTTAGACTAACTTTCTCTCCCCATGCATCTATATTATTAGGCGCTTCGATTATTTGATCTAATACAAACTTGTCACCAATCTCACGGTATATTGCAATTTTAGTATCTGTTGTGCTGTCATTTGCAGCTTGTGCCTGTGTAGTAGTAACTACTAATACTTGAGCGTCATCGCTTATATCAAAACTCTTACTAAATTCAATTAAATTTTCTGCAGGATCAAACACATCTTCATTGTAAAATGCATTTGCAGTTAAGTTTGGCAAATAGCCTACATAATCTATATTGGTACTTACACTTTCCCAAGAATTATTTGTACTACTAGGTACTGCTGCACCTACACTGATATTTGTTTGTGCTTCCCACAATGCATTATCTTGAGCAACAATATTACCTTTTTTGTAAGTATAACTATTATCAAAATTTCCACGATAGTTGGAATCTTTTCCGTGCTTCCAACTAATCTTGTCCCAATAAATTGGATCAACAATTACATTTTGTTCATCTGATGTTGCTTTACGACAAATATAATAATCGTCTTTGTATATTACGATATCACCAATGTCATATGCTGTTAGTTTGTATTCACCTTTGAAGCTATCAGTTACTTTAGTACCATGACGGAATATTTCAATTGCACCAGGGTGTGTTCTTCTTTGTGTGCTGTCTTCGCCAACATCAACAAGACTGTCACTTCCTACTAATAATGTATAATAGTTTCCTACTTGTGTTATTGCAACTTTAGATCCAAAATATCTATTTGCTTCTCTGTACTCTGACACAAACGTATTTTGATATCTGTATGTACCGTCACGCAGTTTTCTATAAATTGCAATGGCACCCTCATTTGTTAGAGAAGGACTTGATCCAGTTTTTTCAGCTGCAATATGATAAACTTGTGTATAGTCTTTGTTTAAACTATATGGCGGATTAGCCAAACGTGCTATTCCAGATTCTGTAGTTTCATCAAAGAACCAGTATTCTTCATCAACAATTGTAGGATCAGCAACAATATCAAAATTACTTGTGTTTTCAAATACTACCAATTTACCAACTAATGAGTTTCCTAGTACAATGTTATTGTTAATATCTGTTACAGTTCCAATTGTACGATCAACATCAGACACGCCGCGAAGACTAGTATTTGCTTTTCTGCGGATTTGGAAACGACCAATATTAGCTTGCTCTAGCCAGTCACCTGATAATATTTTTACATATACTCTAACACTAGTAAAGTTTCGTTGCATAAACACTACTTCAGCACTACTTGTAGTAATTGTAGTTAATGCTAGACCACCTTGTCCGTCTCTTGGAACTTGGACATCTTCAATAATGTCGCCTACTTGTGGTTCAAATGCAAATCCTAAGAAGTCAAATTCACTAAGAGTAAAATCAATATAACCATCCCATAAATCAACGATTGTTTGTTGTTTATTTAATATGTCATATGTAAATCCTGCACTTGCAACATCAATTATTCTGTTGTCGAGATTATACAAACGGAACTCCTGTGTGTCGCCTATTGTTAGTGTGTCACTAAATGCTTTCCCGACTCTTGCTACCCATTTATTACTAGGTAAATCTCGTGTTGCACCATCTTGAGCGTCAGCGCCTGCTGGATCTCCATTATAAGACAATTGTTCAATATAACTTACACGATTTTTTTCGGTTACAAATACACCAATCGCTCCAACAGTATTTTGAATGTTGTAGTAGGGGCTAAAGGGACGTACTGAGTCTTGCAATCTAACGTCAGCATAAACTAGGCCACGTCCAGTGTCATAGTATACTCCATTATTTGAATACGACGGAGTTGAAATATACCAAAAGCCGCCAACTGCATCAGTTGTACTGTATGTAGCTTCTTCTGTATAAGTTCCTACAAAATCTAATTCTTCAATAAACAGTTCACCAGTAATGTCAAATACGCCGTTTGTATTTTTAACGTAAATTACTGCACTATCTCTACGTTTGCTAGCATAAAATACTTCAGCACTACCTGTATCTGTTGTAACAATATCGCCCACTGTTGGTAAAGTAACAAATGTACTAACAAAAAATACATGATCAATCTTTTCAACAATAGTATGATCTTGAGATATAAATTCTTTAGTAATAGCAGGAATATTTCCATCAAACGGAATATAGTTGTCAAGTGTAGGGTATGCAAAACTACGCTGATTCCAGAATAAATTAATTGTGTCGCCTGCTGTTGTACCGATATACATATCCAACGGAGCACGTACTAGCAGGTGATCAACTGTGTTATTTTCTAATCCTGCATCGCCTGCAACTAATAGATTTAGTGTTGTACTATCTGCATCAGCAGCACTTGCAATATTTACATATGTGTCAAAAGTACTAAACGGCTGGTTTGCAATTTCTGGAAGAATCTGTCTATTCACCTTCCACAGACTTTCTCTGTAACGCACAATATCATTTTTATTGTATGTTGCATCAGTCTGGAAGTCAAACGTACTTGCACCAGTTCCTGCTTCAGTTTTGTATGCTAGTCTAGTGTTAACGTCACTAGCTTGCGGAATTCCTACTACTAAGTATTCTCCGTCTGGAGATACTGCAATACTTCTACCAAAGTCTGCATTAGTAATATCAAAGATTTCATCATCATCAAAAATAATTTCTTGATCTAATAATAGATTTGATGCTTCTCTAGTTCTTCTGTAAACAGACACTTTGCCATTTAAGTCATTTTCAGAAGATACAAAAACATTATTATTGTTTTTTGTTACCGCAACACTATTACTAAATCCTTGATCTGTACTGTCATAGTCTGAAGGGTTAGTAATAGACTGAGAATTTAAGTATACTGGATTATTTTCTAATACTGCCCATTCATCATTATATGTATCAATCCATAACTTTTGCTGTGCATACAGATCTTGATTTATTGCAGTATTAATTTCTACAACATTATCTACTCTCACAGTTCTTAATTTAGATACTGCAAATAATTCATCTTCAAAGTCTGCTATTTCATTGTCTCGAGGCACACGTATTTGTACAGTATTAAGATTAATACTATCAATTTCATATAATCCATTAATAGAGTATTCTGTTGCTCCGCGAATACCAATGTACTCGCCTACTTCTAATACTTGTGTCGCCCATTTATCTAATGTTAATTCTACAAGGAATAATCCATTAGCTGCTATAGCAGTACTAAGTATAGATGATGTAGTAGCATTTACATTTGCCTTTACTAACTGCATAACTGTCCAGTTACGATCATCAGTATTAGTGACCCATAAGCTAGCACCTAGACTAATTTGATTAGTGTCAACTCCTGCTAAATCTAGCATATTGCCAACAATGAAGTCTACATCATTTTCATTTGTATATCCAGCAGTTTTAATATACTCACTTGCAATTGTTTTAGTTGGAAACGGAGCATGGTTATAATCTGCAGGTTTGTCAAATACTTCGTTTGGAAGTATTCTGTAAATTTTATCAAAGTTAGTCGGTGGCAATGTATTAACAAGTTCAACTGCTTGAGGAGACTCTTGCATTTTGTCCTGTTTAAGATTATACTCAACTTGCTGCACATCATCAACTGCACCATAGCGACCAACTTGGATTGCCCATTCTTCATAGAACTCTAAATTATCAGCAGTATTGCCAAGTGCATCAAACAGTTTAGTAAACACATTCATTGTGCCCTTGTCTGCAATTGCACCTCTATAGAATTTGAACTGACTTACATCATCGTTGATAATGTTAGCAAGATACTGACGCTTTTGATAACCGATCAAATGCTGAGCCATTTTTTGCTGCTCAGTGTCAAAGCTGTCTGAGTCTAGGTCATAGAAATCTGTAAATTGTGTAACTCTGTAATCAAAGTTAGTCATTAGTTGTGATACAGGCTTCTCACTTAACTGATACCAGTTGTTAGAATTAAAGTTTTCTGAACCTGTAGCATTAACTGTTGCTACATAATAATATTGTTTGTATTTTACAATATCGCCAATGCTATAATCTTTCCACTGAGTCCAGTCAGTAAAACTTGCATCATCATATACAAACCCAGGAATATTTAAGCCACCGTTCCAGTTATCTGATCTATACCCGTTAACACGAATACGTTCTTGACGATAACCTGTACTAGGATTGTATATTGCATCATTAAAGTCAGTTGTGTTATCTAATAATACAACATGTTCTTTTTGAACAAGAGGCAATGCTACATGATATAGACCTTCATCTGTGCCAACTGTTTCTATACCAAAGCTATTTTGGTCTCTTAATAAGCTATTAAATTCTGAATCTAAAAATAGACCATCTGCTTTGAAGATGCTGTATCCGTAAAATTCGTCTTTAATATTATCAACTACAAAGTAATCTCTTTGGAATTCTATTAAATTAGCAGCAGGACTTAGTGCAATTAATGAGCTAGCTGCCCAACCTTGTGTAGTCCAGAATAAAAATTCTTTTGCACTTTGATTCCAGTTTTCAACAGTATTAGACCCGTCAATCACATTTTCAAAACTAAATCCAATTTCTTTTTGTCTTACATTATATCCTAAAATAAAGTCAACTACTTCTTGTGCAGTATCTAATCTGCTACCGTATTGCAACGTTTTAATAGTTACAGTATCAAAGTCCTTCTTAAATTCTGCTGTTCGGCCACCTTTAATAGGAAGTGTTGGCAATTTAGTAATGTCAGTTGTGTTAAATGTTAGTCCGCTTTTAAAAGAATTAATAACTCTGTAATATGCATTATTATGCAAAATTACTTCGCCGCTGACATAAGACGTATTTGTATTCCAAGGAACTACTTTTTCAGAAATTCCTCCAACTGTAACAGTCGATGATGACGATCCAGATTGTGCAGCATAATATTCAAAAAACGGCTTTTCTAAATTATAACCACGTATTAGATATCCTAGTTCAGCACGCTCTACAACAATGCCACTGAAAATTGCTAAGTCATTAGGACTACTAGTATTTAAAAATACTTGATAATTTTCTTGTGGGACAAAGATACCATCTTGCGTAAGTGCCTGTGTTGGCGATCTACTATCAAGAATTAAATTAAACTTTTCTTTACTTGTAAATCCAGCAATCTTAAGACCTAGTTGGTTGTTGATTGATTGTAAGTCTGTCTTATATCCATCATATACTGTTAATATATCACTTGCTACAAGATTATAAATGTAGTTAACTAAACCTGATGTACTGGTTCTAACAGTTGATTCAAATGTATTTGGTAATTTTAAATCTTTAATAACAATAGGCTTGTTACTAGATATATCAACCCATTGATTTGCTAAGTTTTTAGAAATTCTAGAAACATCAAATCCTAAGCTCATAGTTTTTGCTGGCTTGTTTAACAGCATTGCAGTTAAAATAGCAAACGGATAATCTGAACTTCTGCGCCATGTATTTTCAATTGGAGAATAATCACCAAATTTAAAGTTTTGTGTCGCACTTCTTATGTCGAAGTTTTTAGCATATCTGCTATCTAATGGAGATAACAATTTACCAGTGCTGTCAACAGGAATAAAGTTTGTTAGTCCTGGTCGAGAATATTTTAGATCAATTCTAGTATTATCAGGATCTGCAATTTTTCCTGCTTCTAGATCTCTCCACATTACTAAGTTATCACCAGTATACGGAGCAGGACCATACACTGTATTCCACCAACTTGGCTTTAGATGTAAACCTAACATTTCCCACGGATGACTATGAGGACGATCAGTATCAAATGCTCTTACATAAACTCCTCTCCAAAATCCAGGATTTAGATTTCCATTTGACGAGTTAGTATTTGAATAATTAAATGTCCAATTATTAGTTCTATCATAAAACGTATTAGTTGTGTATGATTGATTGTCTAAATTTTCTAATATCCATTTTTGGAAATCGCCGAGCAGTGTATTATCTACTTCAGTTTTTGTAAATTCATTAGTTCTAAATTCGCCGCCGATGAAATCGTTAACGTCTAATCTATCAGTCGAGTACTCTGCTTTAATATTGTTAAAAATTCTTTTTTCAAGTTCTAATAATAGTTCATCTCTATAGTCTTTGTATGCTTTGATATAACTACCATCGTGACCTCTAATAAATGCAACACCAATAGGGTATTCATCTATTTCAATATTATCATTGCCTGCAAGTGTGCTGCCTTCTGTTGGAATATAGAACAATTTGTTCATACCAATAAATGTATGCGAAGTAGATGCACTACCTGATCCTGCTGCACTTTTAGTCGTATAAACAGGGTAGAACCAACCTCTGTTACCAGTTGCTTGGTCTTCACCATAAATCTTAAATGGGCCAGTAGCAGTTGGCTCAGTACCTTGAACAGTATCATCAATAGTTAATTCAGGATAGTACTTAGGATATAAACCTAACTTAGATGGTGTTGGAGCAATAAAACTACCGTCAGTAGTATCATATTCGTATATTTCAATTAGGTCATTTTCTTCTTGTCCCGCATCAATTGAAATGTATCCGTCTACATTAAAATTGTAGTCTTTAATATGAATTAACTGCGCTCCATTTAAGTACACAAGTATACTAGATGCACTTAATGTTGTTAAGTTAAAATTATTAGTAATAGGATAATCTGTTACTCGAGCATCTAAGACGTTATATTCAATTTTATTTGCTGCGCCTGTTGCAAGCATATCTGAGAAATAAAACGGTTGTGATTTTAATTTGTCACTGTTAATTGTTCTTAAAACAAGATCAACATGAGATCTTATAGGACCATCATAACCAAGTGTACTAGCAGTATCTAAAAATGTCTTTTTAAATCTTGAATATTCTTTCTTAGAATATTTTAATGCCTTGACAATATTATAATCTTTATTAGTTATATGGTACAATGGAAGATTAATTGGTCCACTATGTTTTACAAAACGTTTACCATATCGATCTAAATCTCCTAGATCTCTTAAATTGCTAGATCCAAGATATTCACCAGTATACCCCGGAACGTCTTCTAACATACTATCAACGTGTTCTATAACTTCGCCTAGTGTAAATTGACTAATATCATCGTTAAGTGGATTACGTTCTAGGTTATAAGGAAACTCATAATATCCGTTAGAATTTTTTATAGTTTTACTATTTGTTTTAACTTTAATAACATCATCTACAGTTAAATCTTGTGTAAATGTAATAACTGCATTTGCATTAGTCTTATCGAGTGTGTAGTTAACA
>Ga0209138_1001332_pt1 | contig 21381 bp, 20 predicted proteins | sample SaaInl3SG_22_DNA_FD_184645 | JGI IMG/M metagenome (GOLD analysis project Ga0209138, IMG submission 184645) | Marine microbial communities from expanding oxygen minimum zones in the Saanich Inlet - ESP_153SG_22_DNA (SPAdes) (version 2) | ecosystem: Environmental > Aquatic > Marine > Intertidal...
ATAAGAATAATAAACACCAACTTGAAACTTGAGAATTAGTTACAAATGTTGAGATAAAAACTTAAGACAATCGATATACAAGCCTTTAAACGTATGCTAATATCGCTTCTTTTTAGGAGCGCCTGTTCTACCTCGTCCAGATGGAGATGAAGGTTTGTTTCCTTTAAAATGAGGTTTCCTTTTTGATTTGTTTCCGCCAGAAGTATTCTTATTAAAAGAACCTTTTGTTTGAGTAGCGGCTCTTTTTGGAGGCGCATTATCAGTGGGTTCGTAACCTTCTATAATTTCTGTTGACAATTTCTTGCCCAGCAGTTTTTCTATTTCTCTTTGATATTCTGTTTCTTCACTACAAACTAAAGAAATCGCTTCTCCACTTGCTCCAGCTCTTCCTGTTCTACCAATTCTATGAACATAATCTTCTGGAATATTTGGCAGTTCAAAATTGATGACATGTGGTAATAACGGAATGTCTAAACCACGTGCTGCGATATCTGTAGCGACCAATACTCTAATATCATTGGTTTTAAAATTTGACAAGGCTTTTGTTCTTGCTCCTTGACTCTTATTTCCATGAATTGCAGCAGCTGAAATTCCAGATTGAAGTAACTTTTTAGTTAGTTTATTGGCGCCATGTTTGGTTCTCATAAAAATCAAAACCTGATTCCAATTTCCGTTTTTTATAAGATTGGTAACCACTTCTGTTTTTTTATTTTTATCAACCTGATAGGCTTTTTGAGTCACCATTTCAGCAGTTGAATTCTCAGGCTCCGCTTCAACCATTACAGGATTTCTTAAAATACCTTGAGCTAGTTGTTTAATATCTTTAGAAAAGGTAGCAGAAAACATCAAATTTTGCCTTTTAGCAGGCATAAAACTGATGATTTTATTGATATCTCTAACAAAACCCATGTCTAACATTCTGTCAGCTTCATCTAAAATTAAGACATCAATTCGTTTAAAAGAGACTGCTTTTTGATCGTGTAAATCCAACAATCTTCCAGGAGTAGCCACTAAAATATCGACACCTCTTCTAAGTGTTGCAATTTGAGAAGCTGCTTTTACACCACCAAAAACTACAGCAGAATGAATGTTTAAATACGAACTATATTCTCTTACATTGTCATATACTTGCGCGGCTAATTCTCTTGTAGGAGTTAATACCAAAGCACGTAATGGTCTAAATTTCGGATGTTTGGTTTCTGATAAATATTGAAGTACAGGTAGGGTAAAACCTGCAGTTTTTCCGGTTCCTGTTTGTGCAGAAGCAAGTACATCTTTACCTGCTAAAATATGTGGAATTGCTTTTTCTTGAATGGGAGAAGGGGTTGTATATCCTTTTTCTGCAACAGCTTTTACTAAAGCATCTGACAATCCTAAATCTTTAAATGACATCTATAATGTTTATGAAAAAACAAAAGAATTGTCTTTTCTGAATAGTCCTGCAAAGGTACACCGATAAATGTTTTATTAACTTTATTAAGCCTTTTTTATTCTTTTCCAAAAAAGAACCCAATTTTGTGAGTTCTTTCGTTAAAATTCTTAAAAAGAATTTCTTATTTTTTATTCAATAGTCCAGCGACAAATAATATCACAACTGCACCAAAAACACCAGTTACAAGATCGCTGACAATACCACTACCAACAGAGATTTCGGCGAGTCCAAATAACCAGCTACTAACAAAACCACCAATGATACCTAAAATGATATTGATCAAAATTCCAAAACCACCACCCTTCATTAATTTTCCTGCAAAAAAAACCAGCTATTCCTCCGATTAGCAAACTATATAATAGACCCATAATAAAAATTTTAATTAGTTAATAAGCTACAAATTAGTCAAATAAGTTCATAAATTGGAAAAGAGTTATGAACAGCAAGTCATAAACTACATCAAAAATTTATTCGTTATTTTTGGTTTTACTTAAATCAGATCTATTACAAACAAACCAATCATCATGAAATCAATTTTTAGAATCGTATTCTTATTTACCACAATTTGCTTGTCAGCACAGCAACCTGCAACCAATTCAGAGCTTGTTAAAAAAGCACTTCAAGAAAAGCAAAAGTTAACAGAAGCTTCCATTATTAAAAACATTCCTTTTACAAATATTGGACCTACAATTATGAGTGGTAGAATGGCAGATATCGATGTAAACCCTAATGATCCAACAGAATTTTATGTAGGTTATGCATCTGGAGGTTTGTGGTATACAAATAATAATGGAACCACTTTTACTCCTCTGCTAGATTCTAGCCCAACTCAAAATGTTGGTGATATCGCTATTGATTGGAAAAATGGAACGATTTGGGTTGGAACGGGTGAAAAAAACTCTTCTCGTTCTTCTTATGCCGGAATAGGAATGTTGAAATCGACAGATCAAGGAAAAACATGGGAACATATCGGCTTGGCAGATTCGCATCATATTAGTAGAGTTGTCATCAACCCAAACAATTCGAATGAAGTTGTTGTTGGTGTTATCGGTCATTTATATTCTTCAAATGAAGAGCGCGGAATTTTTAAAACAGTTGATGGTGGGAAATCTTGGACAAAGACATTATTTATTAATAATGATACAGGAATTATAGATGTGGTTGCTGCTCCTGAAAATCCAAATGTATTGTATGCGGCTTCTTGGGAAAGAGATAGGAAAGCTTGGAATTTTCGAGGAAATGGGAAAAACTCAGCAATCTTTAAAAGTACAGATGGAGGAGATTCTTGGACTAACATCTCAAAAAACAATGGGTTTAGAAATGGCGATGGAGTAGGTAGAATTGGATTGACGGTTTATGACGAAAACACAGTATATGCTCTTCACGACAGTCAGTTTAGAAGAACATCTGATGTGATTAAAAAAGAAACTTTTAAAACTTTAAGTAAAGAAGATTTTAAAAAAATGTCTGTAGACGAATTCTTGAAATTAACAGACCAAAAAATAAATAGTTATTTAAAAACGAACGGATTTCAAGAAAAATATAGAGCTGAAAACGTAAAACAAATGGTGAGAGTAGGTTCTGTAAAACCAATTGATTTGGCTAAATACTTAGAAGATGCGAACTCGTTACTATTTGACACACCTGTTGAAGGCGCTGAGGTTTTTATGACAACTAATGGAGGAAAATCTTGGAAAAAAACTCATAAAGGACAAATAGATGACTTGTATTTTTCTTATGGATATTATTTTGGTGAAATCCGTGTAGACCCACAAGATAAAAACGGAATCTATGTTATGGGAGTTCCTATTTTAAAATCGAAAGATGGAGGTAAAACCTTTGAATCTATCAGTAGAGAAAATGTACATGCTGATCATCAATCTTTATGGATAAACCCCAATAGAAAAGGTCATTTAATAGATGGAAATGATGGTGGATTGAATTTATCATACGATGATGGAGAGAGTTGGACGAAACTAAATGTTCCTTCTGTTGGGCAGTTTTATGCAATTTATGCAGACAATCAAACACCATATAATGTTTATGGTGGCATGCAAGATAATGGTGTTTGGACGGCAAAGCATACTGCGAAAATAGATAAGAGCTGGCATCAATCGGGTCAAAACCCATACGAAGAAATAATGGGTGGAGACGGAATGCAAGTTCAAGTGGATGAAAGAAATCCAAACATTGTATATACGGGCTATCAATTTGGTAATTATTCTAGAATCAATAGAGAAACCGGTAGAAGGAAAAGGATTCAGCCAAAACACACGCTAGGTGAAAACCCTTATCGATTTAATTGGCAAACACCGATTCACTTATCAAAACACAATCAAGATATTCTTTATATAGGAGGAAACAAATTGCACAGAAGTTTAAATCAAGGAGATACCTGGGAGACTATTTCTGAAGACCTAACCGGTGGAGGTAGAAAAGGAAATGTTGCCTATGGTACTTTAACAACCATCGCAGAATCGCCTTTTCAATTTGGATTGTTATATGTAGGCTCTGATGATGGACACGTACACATTTCTAAAAACAGTGGAGGATCTTGGGAAAGAATATCCGATTCATTTCCAAAAGAATTGTGGGTGAGCAGAGTGATTGCTTCACAGCACAAAAAAGAGCGTGTATATGTTACCTTAAATGGATATCGTTGGGATGACTTTACAGCTTATGTTTACATATCTGATGATTACGGAATAACATGGAAAAATATTTCTACTAATATTCCAACTTCGCCAGTCAATGTAATTAAAGAAGATCCTGTAAATCCAGATTTATTATATCTAGGAACTGATAATGGATCATATGCATCACTATCAAGAGGAGCAAAATGGTTTCCTTTTTCAAACGGACTTCCTAATGTTGCAGTTCATGATTTAGTGATTCAACCAGAAGCAAAACATTTGCTTTTAGGAACGCACGGTAGAAGCTTATACAAAGCTAATATTGCACCTTTGCAGTTGGTAACAAATGATTTTGACACAAAACAAACGCATGTTTTTCCTATTTCAAATATTAGAAAGAGAACAGGCTGGGGAAGCACTTGGAGTAAATGGTTAAAACCAAATACGCCAGAAATTACCATTTCGTATTTTTCTGATGGAGCAAAAAAGTCAACGATAGATGTTTATTTAGCAGACATTAAAGTAAATTCTTTCAAAGTAGCATCCGAAAACGGGTTTAATGAAGCTACGTTTGATGTTTCATTTTCTGAAAAAGGCAGAAAAGAATATTTAAGCAATAATAAAGAAGCGTCTTCTGTGGCTGGACAAAACGGCGTATACTATTTACCAAAAGGAAAGTATACGGTAAAAATTGGAGACGCAACAGAAACCTTTGAGGTTAAGTAAGTTTCTTTAATCAGGGTAATTATAATCATTCTAAATACAGGGTAAAATAGTTTTCAAGGTTTGGTTAGAAAACGTTTGCGTTGTACCTTTGTAATCACAATAAATTAACGAAAAAATGAGTGGAATTTTAAGTTCTTCAATAGGTAGAAAGTTTGCCATGGCATTATCGGCACTTTTTCTCATGATTTTTCTTTTACAGCATTTTGCAATAAATATTCTTTCAGTAGTAAGCCCCGATACTTTTAATGAAGTATCTCATTTTATGGGAACCTTTTGGGTCATACAATATGCATTGCAGCCAGTCTTAATTTTTGGTGTGATTTTTCACTTTGTGATGGGCTTTGTGTTGGAAATCAAAAACAACAAAGCACGACGTATCAAATATGCTAAAAACAACGGAGGAGCAAATTCTTCATGGGTAAGCAGAAATATGATTTGGAGTGGATTAGCAATTTTGGCTTTTATGGTATTACACTTTATTGATTTTTGGATTCCAGAAATCAATATCAAGTATATCGAAGGAGACATGACAGGTTTAATAGACCCAAATGTTGCTGATAGTGGATTCAGATACTATGAAGAATTGGTTCATAAATTTCATGATCATATTAGAACGATTGCTTATTGTGTTTCTTTTGTGTTCTTAGCACTACACTTACTACACGGATTTGATTCAGCATTTCAATCAGTTGGAGCAAACAACAAGTATACAAAAGGATTGAAAAGATTTTCAAAAATATATGCAATCGGAATTCCAGTAGGATTCATTTTTATTGCATTGTTTCATCATCTAAAACAGATTTTATAATGGCTTTAGATTCAAAAATACCACAAGGACCACTAGCAGATAAGTGGACAAAACACAAAAACGATATTAACCTTGTGAATCCAGCAAACAAACGTTTGATTGATATTATTGTTGTTGGTACAGGTTTAGCCGGAGGTTCTGCTGCTGCAACCTTAGCAGAATTAGGATACAATGTAAAAGCATTTTGCTTTCAAGATTCACCGAGACGTGCGCACTCAATTGCAGCACAAGGAGGAATCAACGCAGCAAAAAACTACCAAGGAGATGGAGATTCTACTTACAGACTATTCTATGATACAGTAAAAGGAGGAGATTATCGTTCTCGTGAATCCAACGTATATCGTTTGGCAGAGGTTTCCGCAAACATTATCGATCAATGTGTGGCGCAAGGAGTTCCTTTTGCACGTGATTATGGAGGTTTGTTAGACAATCGTTCTTTTGGAGGAGTATTAGTGTCAAGAACTTTCTACGCTAAAGGACAAACAGGGCAACAATTATTACTAGGAGCTTATTCCGCAATGAATCGTCAGATTGGACGAGGAAAAATAAAAATGCACACACGTCACGAAATGTTAGATGTTGTGATTGTTGATGGAAAAGCAAGAGGAATTATTGCGCGTAACTTAGTAACTGGAGAAATAGAACGTCATTCTGCACACGCTGTTGTTTTAGGAACTGGAGGTTATGGAAATGCATTTTACCTTTCAACCTATGCAATGGGATCCAATGTAACAGCAGCTTGGAAAGCACACAAACGTGGAGCGTATTTTGCGAATCCATGTTATACTCAAATTCACCCAACTTGTATTCCTGTTTCTGGAGATCATCAATCGAAGTTAACATTGATGTCAGAATCCTTAAGAAATGACGGGCGTATTTGGGTTCCAAAACACTTAAAAGATGTTGAAGCAATTAGAAATGGCTCTTTAAAACCAACAGAACTTGCTGAAGAAGATAGAGATTATTATTTAGAAAGAAGATATCCAGCCTTTGGAAATCTTGTGCCAAGAGATGTAGCATCAAGAGCTGCAAAAGAACGATGTGACGCAGGTTATGGTGTTAATAAAACAGGAGAGGCAGTATATTTAGATTTTGCAGCTGCATTTATGCGCTACGGAAAAGAACAAGCTCATGTTAAGGGATTGGATGAAAATGATGATACACTAGTTAGAAAATTAGGACAAGAAATCGTTAAGAATAAATACGGGAACTTATTTCAGATGTACGAAAAAATCGTAGATCAAAACCCATACGAAACTCCAATGATGATTTACCCAGCGGTTCACTATACAATGGGAGGTATTTGGGTAGATTATAACTTAATGACAACAGTGCCTGGTTTGTATGCCATTGGTGAAGCTAATTTCTCTGATCATGGTGCAAACCGATTAGGAGCTTCTGCCTTAATGCAAGGATTGGCTGATGGATATTTCGTTTTACCATATACTATTGGTGATTATTTAGCCGATGATATTAGAACAGGACCTATTTCAACAGATTCAAAAGAATTTGATGAAGCAGAGAAAAATGTAAACGAGACGATTGATAAGTTGATTAATAACAACGGATCAAAATCAGTAGATCATTTCCATAAGCAATTAGGTAAAATCATGTGGAATAAATGTGGAATGGCTAGAAACGAAAAAGATTTAAAAGAAGCGATTACGGAAATTGCTGAATTAAGAGAAGAATTCTGGAAAGAAGTTAAAATCCCTGGAAATGCTGATGAATACAACGAAGAGCTAGCGAAAGCGGGACGTGTTGCAGATTTTCTTGAGTTAGGTGAATTATTTGCTAAAGATGCTTTAGTAAGAGAAGAATCTGCTGGAGGACATTTTAGAGACGAATACCAAACACCAGAAGGGGAAGCCATGCGTCGTAAAGAGTTTCAGTTTGTATCCGCTTGGGAATTTAAAGGAGAGCCTAAAGATGCAGTATTGCATAAAGAAGAGCTTGAGTACGAGAACATAAAAGTTAAAGAAAGAAGCTATAAATAATCAAGAAAGATGAATCTTACACTTAAAATATGGCGTCAAAAGAACGCAAAAGATACAGGGAAAATAGTTGAGTATCCAATGACCGATGTTTCGCCAGATATGTCGTTTCTAGAAATGCTAGATGTATTAAATCAAGACCTTATCGATAAAGGAGAAGAGCCAGTTGCTTTCGATCATGATTGTCGTGAAGGAATCTGCGGAATGTGTTCTATGTTTGTAAATGGACAAGCACATGGACCTGACTCAATGGTTACTGTGTGTCAATTACACATGCGTAGCTTTAAAGATGGAGACACTATTTTTATTGAACCATGGAGAGCTACCGCTTTTCCAGTGATTAAAGATTTAATTGTAGATAGATCAGCTTTTGATAGAATACAACACGCAGGAGGGTTTATTTCTGTTAACACTTCAGGAAATACACAAGACGCAAACTCAATTCCAATTAATAAACACGATGCTGATACTGCTTTTGATGCAGCAACATGTATTGGTTGTGGAGCTTGTGTAGCAAGCTGTAAAAACTCTAGTGCCATGTTATTTGTTTCTGCAAAAGTTTCTCAATTTGCATTGTTACCACAAGGCCAGGTTGAAGCAACAGATAGAGTTTTAAACATGGTACAACAAATGGATGATGAAGGTTTTGGAAACTGTACGAATACAGGAGCTTGTGAAGTAGAATGTCCAAAAGGAATTTCTTTAGAGAATATTGCTAGAATGAATCGCGAATATTTATCAGCGAGCTTTAAAGGATAAATTAAAAATAGAATGTCACCTCGAGCGCAGTCGAGAGGTCTTTATCATTATAATAAAGAAAACCCAAGCTTTATGCTTGGGTTTTTTTATGACAAAAACTTTATATTTGAGAAAAACAAATGGAAAAATTATCTTTTGACAAATCAAGAATTCTAGGATTTTCTGACGCGGTTTTTTCAATAGCCATGACTTTATTAGTCTTAGAGGTTGCGGTACCAAGCTATACCACTTTAAATAAGTCAGGGATTTGGGCTGTTTTAGCAGAAAGAATCCCCAATTTTATAGGGTTTGTTGTCAGTTTTTTTGTGACCGCCTTCTATTGGATTGATTATATGAAGATCACAAAATACCTTACAAGTTTTAACCCTAAATTACTTTGGATTAATATTTTCTTGCTCTTTTTTGTGGTTTTATTGCCTTTCTCAACAGCCTTTTATGTGAACGGAATTAATTTTATAGGCCCTTTTGTGTTTTACTCTATCAATCTTTCTATGATAGCGCTGATGATTCTTTTAATGATTTACGCTGTTGCAAATAAAGAAAAAGGAAAAACAGGCTTAGATAAACTTCATAGAAACTGGGAAGCTTATAGGATGTTTAATACTGTTATAGTTTGGGGATTGGCAGGATTTATGGCTTTTTTTACCATCGAAATTGCGAGAGGGATCTTTATTTCAATTTTTATTATTAATCCTTTTATTGATCGATATTATAGAAAGAAAGTTGCTAAAGAACCAGCAAAATAAAACCCCAAGAAAGTGATCTTGAGGGTTTATAATTTTAATCTAAATAGGTTTGTAATACTTCTTTGCTGTCTTTGATACGAAGCTTTTTAATTGCTTTTTCTTTCATTTGACGCACACGTTCACGAGTAATTTCAAAATGATCGCCGATTTCTGACAAACTCATAGGTTGTTGTGTATTAAGACCAAAATACATTTTAAGAACAGTTGCTTCTTTATCAGGCAACCTTTTTAAAACCATCGAAATATGAGTCCTCAAAGAATCTTGTATCAACCCTTTTTCAGGGTTTGGGGATTTATGGGAGCTTACAACATCATATAAATTTGAAGATTCACCTTCTCTAAATGGAGCATCTATTGACACGGATCTAGAACTTGCCTTTAAACAACTTTTTACGTTGTCAACAGACACATCAACCTCATTGGCTATTTCTTCTGCACTTGGCATTCTTTCATGCCTTTGCTCTAATTTTGACATAGCTTTGTTTATTTTACTAATGCTCCCAATTTTATTTAGAGGCAACCGTATTGTTCTAGATTGCTCGGCAAGCGCTTGTAAAATACATTGACGAATCCACCAAACAGCATAAGAGATAAATTTAAATCCTCTCGTTTCATCAAATCGTTTTGCCGCTTTCACCAAACCAATATTTCCTTCATTTATTAAATCAATTAGCTTTAAACCTTGATTTTGATATTGTTTTGCCACCGATACAACAAACCTCAAATTAGCCTTTACCAATTGTTCTAAAGCTACCTGACTTCCTTGTTTAATTTTTTGAGCTAGTTCTACTTCTTCATTAGCAGTAATTAAGGGCTCTTTAGCAATTTCTTGTAGATACTTATCTAATGATTTAGAATCTCTTTTGGTAACTTGCTTAACGATTTTTAGCTGTCTCATATTTGGGTTTTAAGGTGAATAATTTTATGCAGTTAGAGAACAATCAGAACAACTCTTGATTTCTCCGTAATAAGTTTCGCGATATTTATGAAGTGTTTTTAAAGGAAAGATAAGAACATATATCTTGATGTACGCAACCCTAGTTTTTAGAATTCCCATTTTTTTGCTGTAACGATGCTCATATTGAGACGTTCGTTTCACGTGAAATAATTTCATGATTGATATGGTTTGTGTATAATGATTAAAAAATAGTTGGTCTGAAAAGTCTAAAGCAAAGGATAACTAAGAAATTAATAATGCTTAGTTAGTAGATCAAAATGACTATCAAATAGTCTGCTAGTAAAAAATTACTTATAAAGTTGGAGGAATGTATTTGTCAGATTGGTTTCTGAAAACCTGAAAGCTAAAAGTGAAGATTCTTTGATTTTTTCTTTCGTGTGGGAAATACATCATAGCTACGAAAGTACAAAAAATCAAGGAGATAGGGAAATATTATTCCTATAAACTCAGTAATAGCTTAGGTTTACTTTCTTCCAAAGTCAGCAGGAATTTCTCCCCAAGCTTTTGTCTCCCATTTTAGAATAGGGTTTTGATATGAATTTTCTTGAAGCCATTTTTCAGCTCTATGAATTAATTGTAAGAGATCATTGTTTGAAGCATCAAAAACAACATTGGTTCTACATTGTTTCTTTTTAACCCAAGACATGGCTATTTTTGAATCGGAGTAGACAGGTAGTTTAAGCAAGCCTTTCTTTTTTAATAATGCAATTCCGTGAACTAATGCCAAGAACTCACCAATATTATTTGTTCCATTATTATAAGGACCTTTCTTAAAAACTTCTTGCTGGTTATGATTTAAAACGCCACGATATTCCATCTTCCCTGGATTTCCACTACAGGCAGCATCAACGGTTAGGCTTTGTTTAATAGGAAGTCCGTAGCTTGCTTTTTCAGCAGCAGATAAAACAGGTTTTTTAGTACTCTTCCCTTTATAATCAGAAAACTTTTTTTTAAAAGCTTTTTCAGCCTCGATTTTATCACTAAACGATTTGTATAGAGCCCCATCAAAACCTTGCACTAATTTTTTAGTAACATCCCAAGAAGAGAAAACGCCCGTTTCTTTTCCTTTCCAAACAACATAGTATTTTTTCTTAGCCATCTTTTAAAATGGTTTCTTCAATTATTTTTGGAAAGTGTTTGTATTCTAGCGCATGAATTTTTTGTGCAATATCTTCCGGAGAATCTGAAGTTTCTAATTTAGTTTTTGCTTGAAAAATGATTGCTCCTTCATCATAGCGTTCATTAACAAAATGAATAGTAATTCCAGTTTCTTTTTCAAGATTGTCTTTAACAGCCTTGTGAACATTCATTCCGTACATTCCCTTTCCGCCATATTTTGGTAATAAAGCCGGATGAATATTGATAATCTTATTTGGAAAAGCTTTTACAATAGGTTCAGGAATTTTCCATAAAAATCCAGCTAAAACAATGAAGTCGGCTTGAGCTTTTAATTTGTTCAAGATAACCTCAGAATAAGAAAACTCTTCACGAGAAAACCATTCACAAGCAATATTAAGATGTAAACAACGATCAAAAACCCCAGCATTATTTTTATTACAAAACACTTTTTGTACACTGACATGGTTAGAATTTTCAAAGTATTTGATAATGTTTTCAGCATTAGAACCAGCACCTGATGCAAAAATTACAACTCTCTTCATTTATAGTGTTTTCAAATACAAAAGAAAGAATAATAGTTGATATTGTAATTTTTAAAACAAACATTCGATAAAATTATTTACTTTAGAGTTCATTTTTCGGGTAAAAATTCGTTTAAACTAATAAGATTTGTATTTTTGCTTCGATTTTAAATTTAAAAATTAATAGATTATGTCAGACATTGCATCAAGAGTAAAAGCTATTATCGTAGATAAATTAGGAGTAGACGATAATGAAGTAACTACAGAAGCGAGCTTCACTAATGATTTAGGAGCAGATTCTTTAGATACTGTTGAATTGATTATGGAATTCGAAAAAGAATTTGATATTCAGATTCCAGACGATCAAGCAGAAAACATCGGTACTGTTGGTCAAGCAATCAGCTATATAGAAGAAGCTAAAAAGTAACATTTATATGCAATTAAAACGAGTTGTAGTAACTGGACTTGGTGCATTAACACCAATTGGAAACAATATTGAAGAATATTGGAACGCATTAGTTAACGGAGTTAGCGGTGCAGGTCCTATCACACATTTTGATGCTACCAAGTTCAAGACTCGTTTTGCATGTGAAGTTAAAAACTTTACTGTTGAAGATTTTATCAACAGAAAAGATGCTCGAAAAATGGACAAGTTTACCCAATATGCTATGGTTGCTTCAGATGAAGCAATTGCAGATTCGGAATTAGACTTAGACAAAATCAACAAACTACGAGTTGGAGTTATTTGGGGAGCAGGAATTGGTGGATTAGAAACTTTTCAGAATGAAGTATTAGACTTTGCTGCTGGAGATGGGTCACCAAGATTTAACCCTTTCTTTATTCCAAAAATGATTGCAGACATCGCTCCAGGAAATATTTCTATTAAAAATGGATTTATGGGTCCAAATTACACTACAGTTTCAGCATGTGCCTCTTCTGCCAACGCTATGATAGATGCTTTAAATTACATCCGTTTAGGACAATGTGATGTAATTGTAACTGGTGGTAGTGAAGCTGCTGTAACCATTGCAGGTATGGGAGGATTTAATTCTATGCATGCATTATCAACTAGAAATGAATCTCCAGAGACTGCCTCAAGACCATTTGATGCCGAAAGAGATGGATTTGTTTTAGGAGAAGGAGCAGGTGCAATAATTTTAGAAGAATACGAACACGCAAAAGCAAGAGGAGCAAAAATCTATGCCGAGTTAATTGGTGGAGGAATGTCTTCAGATGCTTATCATATGACAGCACCACATCCAGAAGGAATTGGAGTGATTGCTGTAATGAAAAATTGTCTAGAAAATTCTGGAATTAACCCAGAAGACGTTGATCATATTAATACCCATGGAACATCAACACCTTTAGGAGATGTTGCTGAATTAAAAGCCATCTCAGAGGTTTTTGGTGATCACGCAAAGAATATCAACATTAACTCTACAAAATCTATGACGGGTCACCTATTAGGTGCCGCTGGAGCTATTGAGTCTATCGCTTCTATTTTAGCTATGAAACACGGAATAGTACCTCCAACAATTAATCATAGTACTGTTGATGAAAACATCAACCCAGATTTAAATCTAACGCTTAATAAAGCGCAAAAGAGAGAGATCAAAGTAGCCATGAGTAACACGTTTGGGTTTGGTGGACATAATGCTTGTGTAGCATTCAAAAAAATCGATTAATATTTAATGAATTTTATTCGCAAAATAGTAACCCAGTCATCTAAAGGAGATGATGAGGTGTTCTACAATGCTATGCGAAATTTACTGGAATTTACTCCAAAGAAAATAATTTACTATCAAAAAGCATTTACACATCGTTCTTTAAAAAAGGTAAACGATAAAGGAGAGCCTTTTAATTATGAAAGACTTGAGTTTCTTGGAGATGCGATGTTGGGATCGGTAATTGCTTCTTATTTATACAAGAAAGTACCAGGAGAGTCAGAAGGTTACTTAACTCAGATGAGGTCTAAAATTGTAAGTAGAGAACATTTAAATGAATTAGGAAAAGACTTAAACCTTATTTCATTTGTGAAGAGTAATATAGCTGAAGATAACATTGGGGATAATATTCATGGAAATATCTTTGAAGCTTTAATAGGGGCTATTTATTTAGATAAAGGATATAATTATTGCAATAAGTTTATTTATGATAAAGTGATTATCCCGTATGTGGATATTCCCAAACTAGAAGGAAAAATCACCAGCTATAAAGGACTTATAATAGAATGGTGTCAAAAGCAAAAGAAAAAATATTATATCGAAACCTATGAAGACACAGGAAATGAAGCGATAAAACATTTTAGTGTAAAGATTAGTATTGATGGAGTACAGATTGCAAAAGGAAGAGCTACCTCTAAAAAGAAAGCGGAAGAGCAAGCGTCAAAAAGAGTTTATTATAGCTTTCAAGATCAGATTGAAAACACTTAACCGATAACGATTTCGTTAATTTTTACTTACTTTCTTAAAACAATCCGTAATTTTGTTAGCTAAGTTTTACAGTTAATTTAATTTAATATAAATTCTTAATGCAAGTTCACTCATTAGATTTAGAGGATTTTTGTGAAGACAATTATACATTAATTGGTATTCATACTGCATTAGAAGATTTTAAGTTAGCATATCTTTTAAATAACAATTTAAACACGCTTTTTTCAATAGCAGACTTTAGTTTAGACTTTGAAAGCAACAATACAAAAGCATCATTTTCTATTTATAATTACATTAATGAAAAATATGATTTTGAATGGTATTTAATTGCGAATAGCTTCAAAGAAGAAAGAACAAATGAATTGGATACCATTGTTTTAAGTACTGAAACTAAAACATATTTAATCCCAGAAAAGAAGAATGTAGATTATTTTTTGAAAATAGTTGGAGAGCCCAACCAAGAATTAATTTATAAAACAGTAGATAAGATTAACCAACTCAATCAGGTGGTAACATCTTATGTAGTTGAAACAGATGCTTTAAAATCGAAAGAATTTTTAATTTTTTAAAACATGCCACAAAACAAGAAAACTAAAATAGTTGCCACCTTAGGACCAGCAACAAGTACAAAAGAAATTCTAACGGAACTTGCCACAGCAGGTGTAAATGTTTTTAGAATTAATTTTTCTCATGCTGACTATGATGATGTAAAAGAACGCGTAAAACAAATACGTGAGATTAACGAAGAGAACAACTACAACGTCGCTATTTTAGCTGATTTACAAGGACCTAAACTTCGTGTTGGAGTGATGGAAGAAGGAGTTACATTAGAAGATGGTGATGAGTTTGTTTTTACTACAGAAAAATGTATTGGAAACAAACAAAAGGCATTTATGACCTATCAAAATTTTCCAAGAGATGTAAAACCTGGTGAACATATTTTAGTTGATGATGGGAAATTATTATTTGAAGTAGTTGCTACTGACAAGAAATTAAATGTAGTTACCAAAGTTATCGTAGGTGGAGTTTTATCTTCTAAAAAAGGAGTGAACTTACCTAACACAAACATTTCATTACCAGCATTAACCGAAAAAGATAGAAAAGACGCCATTTTTGCATTAAGTTTAGATGTTGATTGGATTGCTTTATCATTTGTAAGAACTCCAGAAGATTTAAGAATATTAAGAGATTTAATTGCTCAAAACTCAGAATATCGAGTTCCTGTAATTGCAAAAATTGAAAAACCAGAGGCTGTAGAAAACATAGATTCATTAATTCCTTATTGCGATGGATTAATGGTTGCTCGTGGAGATTTAGGAGTAGAGATACCAATGCAAGAAGTACCGCTAATTCAAAAGAAATTAGTGATGCGAGCTAAAAAAGCACGTATTCCTGTAATTATTGCAACTCAAATGATGGAAACAATGATTGAAAATGCTGTTCCTACAAGAGCAGAAGTCAATGATGTTGCCAATTCAATTATGGACGGTGCAGATGCAGTAATGTTATCTGGAGAAACCTCTGTAGGAAAACATCCTGTAAGAGTTATTCAAAAGATGAGTGAAATAATTATGAGTGTAGAGAGCTCTCCTCTAATTAAAGTTCCACATGAAGCTCCGCACATTAGAACGGATAGATTTATTACAAAAGCAGTATGTCATCACGCAGCATTAATGTCTAATGATACAAATGCAGCAGCAATTTGTACTTTGACAAATAGTGGATATACAGCGTTTCAAATTTCTGCATGGAGACCACAGACTCATGTTTTAGCATTTACAACACAAAAAAGAATTCTAGGGAAACTGAATTTACTATGGGGAGTAAGAGCCTTTTTTTATGACGAACATTTAAGTACTGATGATACTGTTGAAGACATCAATAGAATAGCAAAAGAAAAGCAATTTGTCACATCTGGAGACATTGTGATTAACTTAACTTCGATGCCAGTTGAAGAACGAGGAATGGTTAATACATTACGTGTTTCTGAAATAAAATAGTTTAAAATTGAATTTTTTGAGTTTGCATAATTGCATCGTTAGACACAAATGGCATTGGCATCATCGCTTCAGACCTTGGCTTAATTGAGAAGAGAGGATTACTTAATAAATCGTAAGAAATTTCATTCAATACAATAGCTGGCTTTGATTCTTCAGAAATTGTTAATTTTATTTGCAACACATCGTCCGAGTTAGCCATATGATAGATTAAAAAACTCCCTCTTTTTATTGAGAATGATTTCCCATCATTTACAGGAATATTATTCACCATTAAGTGATTGAAATATAAACTATCCGTAACACTTAACTCGTATTTATTGATGGGTCTATTTGGAGTAATAGTAAAATCTAAAACTCTTTCATTATTAATAATAGTGTCAGTGTTTATAAAAATATCAGACGCCTTAATGGGTTTATTTATAGCTTTCTTATGATAGGTAAACCTTGTATTGTATTTATTTTTTGTTTCTGCAGAAATGATCCCACCTTTTGTTGGAGACTCACTAATTTTTTGCAAAACATAGTCATCTAAAACCGTATTATATGTTCCCCAATAAGAGGTAGAATCTACTAAGTTTTGTACATACACTAAACTATTCGGTTTTCTGTTATCAACATCAAATCCAGCATTAAAAGTTGCTATACCAAAGAAAAGAACAGTTAAAAACCCAGCCAATTTTCTGAATGCTTTTCTAGACTCTGTGGCATTAATCACGGGCAATAATAGACCAAAAAGTAAGGCTAAAAATAAGCCACTTATAAATACCATTTTTAATCCTAAACCAACAGGAAATAATTTAACTAATGGAGCGATGATATAAATAGTAGGAATAGAAAGGAATGCAAATAAGACAGAAAAACTTTTTTTAGTGGGCTTATAAAAAATTGAAATGGCTAAAATAAGTTCTGCTATTATAACAGGAATAATTAAAAACCCACCTCCTTTAAAATCTCCTTGAATCAGAAAATTAATAAGCAACCAAATAACTATTGGAGCAATTAAAAGACTTTTTGTATTCTCTTTTTTTGTAAATTTTTTATAGATAAAAAACAATAGCCAAATATTAAAACAAACAAAAGCGATCAGATACCAATAGCCATTATAAGTAAAACCATGGAGCATATCTTTATATGAAGGATGAATCATCAAGATTAATTTCCATACTAGATAAGAGCCACCACTACATAAAATTATCGACATTAAAGAAGGTATAAAACCGATGAGTAATTGATTTATCTGAATTTTGTTCAATAAGATTCCAAAGAAAACAAGAATTAATAGGACAATAAGAGCAATTAAAAATAATGGCATTACCCAAGAAAAAGGATAGGTTAGCAACTTGATAAAAGGAAAATTCACATAAATCAAGTCAATCTCACTCTTTAAATTATCAATATTAGAATTTGAAAAATAGTGGAGTGTATTCATCAAATAATCTCCTTGATGCGCTAAGGTCGTTCTGTCTAATCTTTCATAAGAATCTTGTACTGTATGATAATCAAAATGATCACCAATAAAAGCAAAATTAAATCCATTGATATCTCCATTTTCTCTAAAAACAGTGAGATCAGTATCATTCGGTAGTTTTTTATAAACACTATATAATAATGAGTTTGAAGCTGGATAAGAAGGATTCGCTTTCAAAAACTCAGTAATCATCTTACTGTTTTTTCCATTGGTTTCTAACAACATATAACTTGGTCCACCACTACCTCTTGCTTCAAAATTTAAAACCAATCCAACTTCTTTTGCTAACGCATGATATTCTATAAAAGCCTTGGCACCCAAGAGACCTAATTCTTCAGCATCTGAAATCAAAATAATGATATCGTTCTCAGGTTGTTTGTTGTTCGCTAAAAACGCCCTTAAACCCTCTAAAATGGTCACTACACCAGAGCCTGCATCACTAGCTCCCAAAGCAGAATGCGGATTTGAATCATAATGTGATAGGAGTAATAAAGATTTTCCTTTTTTAGAGCCTTCAATTTTTACAATAATGTTTTCAACAGTTGTACCAGCAAACCATTTTTTATTAACGATGGCTTGTGTTTGAACTGTAGGGCTTAATCCAAGGATTTTTAATTCTGAAATGATATAATTCTGAACATCTTTATGAGCAGTTGTTCCAACATGATGCGTTTCTTTTGAGATTTCTTTTAAATGTGTCAATGCTTTTTCTATAGAGAAATCAGTAGTGCTTTTAGCTTCTTTTACAAAACTTGGACTCATGTCATAAAAACCCCATAAAGCAGCAAAGATTACGATTGTTAAGGATATTATTGAGGTATATTTTTTCATAAAGATTAATTTGTATAAATGTACTAAATAAAAAAAAAGAGAATAAAATATGGTAAATATTTAAAAATCAGTACATTCAAAGGAATCAAAATTTAACATCATGGGAATTATAAATTTTCAAGGGAAAAGAAATAAAACGATTTCTAAACCAGCAGAACAAATACTGGTATCAGATTATATGACAACGAAGTTAATTACCTTTCAACCAGCCTAAACAAAACATGATGTTATTGCTACGTTGATTAAAGATAAAATTTCTGGAGGACCCGTTGTCAATGATAAAAATGAATTAATCGGGATTATCTCAGAAACGGACTGTATTAAACATATCTCAGATAGTAAATATTATAATATGCCGATGGATAATAGTCATTCTGTAGCAAATAACATGGTTTCAGAAGTTGAAACTATTGACAAGAACATGAATATTTTTGATGCTGCAACAAAATTTATCAACTCCGGAAGAAGACGTTTTCCAATTATTGAAAATGGAAAACTAATCGGACAAATAAGTCAGAAAGATGTTTTAAAAGCTGCCTTAAAAATGAAGGGAAATAGTTGGAAATAACTAGTTCTTTTTTTCATTATCAATTTCTTGTTGAATTCTTTTTTGAGCTTCTTTTATGTTTTTTCATTCCATCATCAAAATTAGATTTACGAATAGAATTTAAAGAGTCCGATCTTTTTTAACAGCTTTTTTATAATCTTTTAAAGGCAAACTATCCTGATGCTTTTTGTATTTTAAAAATTGTTCGGTGGCATTTTGTTGATCAAGTTTTTGTCTTTCATTTCGCTCATATTTTTTATAAAATCGAAACGCTATTAAGACCAACACTATTATAACTAGAATTATTTTACTCTTAATATCCTTTCATCTTTACGATTCTCTTTTAATTAATAAATACATTTCATTTTCTAATGCTAAATATCCTTCGTCATAAATATAAAAATAAGTATTTCCTGTTTTTGTTTTATAAATAGAAGTAAAGAGTTGAAAATCGAAACCTTTATCATATAGTTTTGCTCTAGAAACCTTTGTCTTACCAGAATGATTAGTTGCACGAGTATTTTGTGATTTTTTCTCAGCCTGTTATTGATATTTCTTATGAGGTTTTTACTATCTTTATTGACTTTATTATTGTAGGCATTTCTACAATAATCAGAACAGAATTTTTTGTCAATTCTACCTTTTACAGGATCTCCACACTCCAGACATTGTTTCGTTTCCATAGTCTTATTTTTTAATTGTTAAAGGTACAAATTATTCGTTTACAAACGACTACAAATACTTACAATCGAAAGTAAGTGCTTTGTAACCGAATAAAATTTTGAAGTAGTTACATCTTTGCCATGTCAAAACGAAATAACCGTTCGACAGAAATTAAATTATAAACCTGCACTGAGTAAAAAAAGCAAAGTGCACAAAACCTTATCTTATGAGTACGTTAAGAAACAAAGTACAGTTAATTGGAAATTTAGGAAACGATCCAGAAATCATCACTTTAGAAAGTGGTAAAAAATTAGCAAAATTATCGATTGCTACCAATGAAAGTTATAAAAACGCTCAAGGCGAAAAAGTAACCGACACCCAGTGGCACAATGTAGTTGCTTGGAATAAAACAGCTGAGATCGTTGAAAAATACCTTCATAAAGGAAGTGAAGTTGCCATAGAAGGAAAACTAACCACTAGAAGTTATGAAACCAAAGAAGGAGAAAAAAGATACATTACAGAAGTTGTTTGTAATGAGTTGTTAATGTTGGGTGGAAAATAGCAAATAGTGATAGCTATGAAAAAGAAAAAGCCGCTCATACGAGCGGCTTTTTTTAATATCAATTATACTAATACAATATTAGTTTTTTATTAATTTGATGGTTTTAGTTCCTAAATCTGTAGTAACTCTTGCTAAATAAATACCGCTAGTTAAACCGTCAGTAGAAATTGCTACATCTGTACTATTGTTTTTCTGAGAAACAACTCTTTTTCCTAATAAGTTAAACACTTCAACAGAATTAATTACAGTATTAGAAGTTTTAATGTTCCAACCTGAGTTAGAAGGATTTGGGAAAGTCACCAATGTAATTAAATCATTTTCATCTATACTTGCAGTTGAAGGACAAACACCAAAATCATCAGAACGGTCTTCACCAGCAGCATGCATTCTATTTGCATAACTAAAGTTGTCAGTATTAATTAAAACACCATCATTAGCACAAGTTAATAAGTCTTCAGTAGTTGATGTTGTTTTATCAACCCACTTGTATTCAAACGAAGTTGTAGGGTCTACAATAATTGTATGAGTTCCATCTCCATTATCTGTTGCGCCAGGACCATGACTTGGAAGCCAGCCATTTGAACTATAATCAATAACTAAATTGTTACCCGCAGGAGCTGTAACAGTTATCTCTGGATAATCAACACCAGGCTGTCTTATAGAGTTAAAGAAATAACGTTGAGCTATATAAGGAGCCCCGCTTGATAATACTGCTCTATTACAGTAGTCAAAGTAATTAGTGCTTAATGATTCTTGTGTTGGCAAATTTGCACCTAAATCATTTTCAACATCCCCACCACGTATTTTACCTACAAGAGATTCTACTTCATTACCACCAGCAGTATAGTAAATCTTCCAAACGTATTCTACTGTTACTCCAGCATTCACAGAAGAGAAAGTGTAAGAAAAAACACCATTTCCTTGGTCAACAGCAGGGAATTCACTCCAATCACTTCCACCAGGAGTTGCAGGAGTTACAATATTTACACCACCTGCACTAATCTCTGATACATCTACAGATACTGTAATTTGAGCCCAAGAAACAGCGCTCATTAATAATAATAATAATAATAAAGTAATTTTTTTCATGATAAGATTTGTTTTTAAATAATAAATATAAAAGTAAATAAATAAATTTTTAAAGGGTTTTTAAAATTAATAAATCTTTAAAAGACTAGTTTT
>Ga0209138_1001347_pt1 | contig 21301 bp, 16 predicted proteins | sample SaaInl3SG_22_DNA_FD_184645 | JGI IMG/M metagenome (GOLD analysis project Ga0209138, IMG submission 184645) | Marine microbial communities from expanding oxygen minimum zones in the Saanich Inlet - ESP_153SG_22_DNA (SPAdes) (version 2) | ecosystem: Environmental > Aquatic > Marine > Intertidal...
GGCGGACATTGGGGCGAAACGTTACCGGGACGGAGTGCTGAACGCCCTCGATTTCCGGGCCCTCGACGTGGCGCTCCTGCAAGCGGAAGCTGCCGAGTTGGCCGCGCGCCAGGAGTGGAGCGCCGCCCATTGGGAGGTCATGCGCCTCGTCGGCGGCCTTCGGTCCGGCAACCTCAGCACCGCCCGCTAACACCCCTCTGGGTGGACCCAGCAGGACAGAAGCCGAACACCCTCGATCCGGATTTGATGAAGTGATTCGTGAAAAGTGACTTGCTCGACAATCAACTTTTCAGGAATTCATGCGTCATACCTCCATGACCCTTCCGTTATCTCGAACGCGCATTGCTCACTCCATAATCATTGCCGTGTGTGTGATGATTCCTTTCTGTGTTGTCAATGCCCAAATCGATGGCGACAACATCTTCTCTGTTGACCAGATCATCTCGATTGACTTGGCCTTTCCTCAAGACGACTTTTGGGGGGATTTGCAAACCCATTACGCGGCGGACGAAAACGAGTACATCCCAGCCATGCTGACCCTCACTGACGTGAGTGGGACCCACGTCATGGACAGCGTGGGCGTGCGGCTCAAAGGAAACTCGAGCTACTCGCACCCGGGTGTCAAGAAGTCGTTCAAGATTGACTTCAACAAGTACATCTCGGGCCAGAACTACGACGGCCTCAAGAAGCTCAACTTCGGCAACGGATTCAAGGACCCCACCTGCATGCGCGAAAAACTATTTTTCGACGTGTGCCGAGAAGCTGGTGTGCTTGCACCTCGCGCGAGTTTTGCAAACGTCACCTTCAATGGTGAAGCCTGGGGCTTTTACACCGTCGTGGAACAAATCGACGATCAATTTCTCGATTGGGCCATCGAAGAAGACAGTGGCAACCTGTTCAAAGCAGGCGACAATTTTGGAGGCGGCGGCCCCGGCGGAGGTGGCGGCGAAAACAACACCGCCGCTGACTTGGCCGATTACGGCACCGACCCCGCGGTGTACGCAGACCGCTACGAACTCAAGACCAACGAAGACGTCAACGACTGGAGCGATTTGATTTCCTTAATCGATTTCATCAACAACACGGATTTGAACGCCTTTGGGGCAGGCATTGACTTCCGAATGGACGTGGACGGTTTTTTGAGGTCTGCCGCATTGGACATGCTGTTCAGCAATTTGGACAGCTACACCGGGTCAGCTCGAAACTATTACATCTACCACAACCAAGAATCCAACCTTTGGGAATGGATCAAGTGGGACGGCAACGAAGCGTTTGGTTCCTACACCAACAGTGCGGGCAACATGGAAACATTGGCGATCGATTACGCCAACCCCACACGCCCCTTGCTTGAGCGGATGTTTGACTACGACGAGTTGTATTCGCGCTACCTCGATCATGTCTGCGAACTGACCGAGACGCTCTTCAACGAAACCCACCTTCACGAGCGCATAGACGTTGTGACGGAGCTCATTGCATCGTCCGTCTATGCCGACGACAACAAGATGTACTCCAATGCGGATTTTGAGGCGAACCTTGCATCCAACCTCTCAAGCGGCGGCGGTGGCCCCATGGGCGGCACGACCTATGGATTGAAGTCCTTTGTGACCAATCGCTCAGCGCACGTCACCTCCCAACTGGAATGCCAAACTGTGTCCGACGTCGAATCGCTTGCTTCTTCGCTTCGCACTTTCCCCAATCCGGCACAAAATGAGGTGATCATCGAGGGCCTCCCTCAGGGTTCGAACGTCTCGCTTGTCAACGCAAGTGGCCAAGTGGTATTCGAAGCCCTAGCAAATGACCAACACCTGCTGCGCATTGACGTTGCCGCACTTGCTGAGGGCATGTACATCCTCAGCTCTTCCAACGGATGGGCAGAAAGGTTGCTAATCGTTCGTTAAAGCCTTAGGCCAGTTGATCCTAACAATAGGTGGACCCAGCAGGACAGAAGCCGAACACCCTTAACCCCGATTTGGTCAAGTAGGCTTTGCAAATCCGCCCAGAATGTCAAGCCCATTTTCCAATCGTGCCGAAAAAAATCCCGACCTGCACGGCCGGGATTTTTTTCTACTCCTTCCCTCGAGCCTTGCTGCGTAAGGCCAAGATTTAAGAGTTTAACACTCGCTCGCTGCGCTCACTCGGCATCCCGAACGCAACGAACAGAACAGCCGACTCGATGATTGAAGCTGCTGCGGGAGACACTCTCGCTGCTGCCCAGGTAGCGGAACCATGCACTGGACCAACTGGGCGAGGAACTCCACCAGTACCCTTCGTTCCCAGCGAGGTAGAAGAATGCACTGAAGTCGCGGATGCCGCCCGGCAAGCCTGAAAAACCGCTCGAGTTCGTGCCGTTGCCGCCACCGTTCCACCCGTAGTTCGTTTTCATTTGGCCTCCAGCCACAGACTCTCCCCCAAGATGGTCGGTCAGCATTGTCCATTCTTCATCTGTAGGGACATGCCAGCCGCTCGGACAAAGCCCTCGCGCGTCATCCACGGCGTACCAGTTGTACAAACCACCGTAAGCCACCTGATATGTGAGGTCATTCTGGTAAAAAGCCATCGCCCCGGAGGTCGTGCTGGACCAATCCCCATAGCTGAGGTTTTGCGGAATGGCATCGCCGTTGAGGTAGGTTGTTGTTCCAAGGTTCTCGGCAAACCAGCACTGGTTGCCAATTTGGACTGTGGAATAACCCAAACCGGCGTATGTGATGGCTTCGCCACAGGACCATGCAGATGCTGTTGCTTCAAACGCCAATCCATAGGTGCTCAGAAAATCTTGCAAATCAGTAACGCCAATCATTCCGTCACCATTTCCATCAGGATTGTAAGGTGCTGAGCTTTGGGCGAAACTTGATGTTGACAGCAAAATCCCTGCAAGGAACATGCATGCGAGTGAGAGTGCGTTTTTCATTTGGTCAGAAATTTGAGCATTTTCAAGATAAAACATGATCCCCCCCCTTGCCAAATCGTCTGTGTTACGCTTTGGCTTTTTGGAAGATCTCGACTTCTGGAATCAGGACGTCAAGTCCACTTTACTTGTGGACCCAGCAGGACAGAAGCCGAACACCCTCAACCCTGATTTGGTCAAGTAGGCTTTACAAATTCATCCAGGATGTAAAGTCCACTTTACATGTGGACCCAGCAGGACAGAAGCCGAACACCCTCAACCCCGATTTGGTCAAGTAGGCTTTACCAATTCACTCAGGATGTAAAGCCCGCTTTCCAATGGGCGCGTCTTCATTGCCTTTTTTAGTTCATTCAGATTGCACGAAATCCTTCGATCATGCCGAAAAAAAATCCCGACCTATGCGGCCGGGATTTTTTCTGCTCCTTCCCTCGAGCCTTGCTGCGCAAGGCCAAGATTTAAGAGTTCAACACTCGCTCGCTGCGCTCACTCGGCATACCGGACGCAACGAACGGAAAAGCCGAAACGCCGATTGGTGTTGTAGCGGTAGACATACTCGCTGCCGTTGCTCAGGTAGCGGTACCAAGCACCGGAGCCATTGGGCGAGGAACTCCACCAGAGTCCGCCGTTTCCAGCGTCGACGAAGTTCCCATCGTAGTAGTCGCGGAAGCCGCCCGGCAAACCTGAAAAACCGCTCGAGTTCGTGCCGTTGCCGCCGTTGAACCACCCGTAGTTCGTTTTCATTTGGCCTCCAGCCACAGACTCTCCCCCAAAATGGTCGGTCAGAATTGTCCACTCTCCATCGGTAGGAACGTGCCAGCCGCTTGGACAAAGGCCACGCGCGTCGTCCACTGCGAACCAGTTGTACAAACCGCCATAGGCTGGCCCGTCATTGTAAAATGCCATCGCCCCGGAGGTCGTGCTGAACCATTCCCCATCGCTGAAGTTTTGCGGAATGGCTTCGCCGTTGAGGTAGGTTGTTGTGCGAAGGTTCTCGGTAAACCAGCACTGGTCACCAATTTGGACCGTCGAATAGTCAACTCCCGCATACCCTATGGGGTCGCCACATGACCATTCGGTTGATGTCGCTTCAAACGCCAACCCGTAGGTGCTCAGAAAATCTTGCAAATCGGTAACGCCAATCATTCCGTCACCATTTCCATCAGGATTGTAAGGTGCCGAGCTTTGGGCGAAACTTGTTGTTGGCATCAGGATTCCTGCAAGCAACATGCATGCGAGTGAGAGAGCGTTTTTCATTTGGTCAGAAAATTTGAGCACTCGTAAGATAAAACATAATCCCCCCCCCTTGCCAAATCGTCTGTGTTACGCTTTGGCTTTTTGGAAGATCTCGACTTCTGGAATCAGGACGTCAAGTCCACTTTACTTGTGGACCCAGCAGGACAGAAGCCGAACACCCTCAACCCCGATTTGGTCCGGTAACGCTGTTGTAGAGGCCGTCAGATTAATCTGAACAAATCGACCCGAAGACGCCTAGCATGGCGAGAATGTCTCCGACAGAAACAGCCCCGTCGCCATTCATGTCACCTGCGCAGGTGGAGCAAGGCGTCCAAGAGCAAGAACCGTCATCAATCAGGGCGTTTTCATCATAATTGTCAGCGTCGGCGTACGTGCAGCCTGCAGCCCATTCGTCAGACCAAGCGCAGGACACAGGAGGAAACGTGCAAGAACCGTCCTCAAAAGCTGCCCCGGGGTCATAGTTGCAAGCCAGCGGGTAGGTGCACCCCCCGTATTCGATGACAATGCAAGGACCTTCCTCCCAAGACGTTACCCCCCCTGAATACGTTGCCACGCATGAGTTGGAATACGTCACCCCATCGCATCCACAAACCGGTTCAAAGATTTCTGGGCAAAACATGTCAGGGTCAACCAAGCCTGGATCCACGCAAGTTGCTGGCCCACTCACGTCCACCCCGATACCTCCATCCGGCGCACCCAATGTCCATAAGCCATATTCTGTCCCATTTGGGTAGGTGTAGATTTCCCAAGTGAGGTAATCTTCCACCAGGCATGCCCATGGATATTCACTGCCATTGTGGAAGGTCGAGTCGTTGGTGTGCAGCACAGACACGAACAGGGTGTCTGTGAGAGGTAAGTCAAAACTGAAGCTGACAGTGCTCGCATCGACCAGCGTTTCTTCATGCAAAACATTGCCTTGGGAATCTGTGAATTCCCATTCCAACACATTGGTCGCTGGAGGCCACGTCAAATAGGGCCCAGGATGGTACAGACTGATTGTGCTTGGCTGCGAGCAAACGTTGCAAACGAGACCGCCTAGTTCGCAATCGACAGAGTTGATGACATCCTGAGAATGCCCGAGCCCAACAGCTACAAACATTGAGCCAATCAAGAAGAAGATTCGAGGACATGCAAGTGTATTCATGAGCACAAGGTGCCTCCCAGGAAGCACAAAAGGCTCACGCGTGGGGGTGAATTTGCTCTCCCTCCTTGGAAATCGTGATTGCGGCATGCAGCAAGGCAATCTTCTTGTACTTCGTCTCTGTGATGTCAAAATAACCGTACATCCTACGCAGCGACGAACCAATTCCATCTACACTCAAGCAAGCCTTGTCCGCGAGTTTCGCATTGGTGATGGTGGGGACGTCAAGCAACAAATTCAACACGTTCCAATCCGTTTCATTCAATGACCTTCCTATTGAATTTTCAATGCGATCTCTGTTCAAAGACTCGAGCGTAGGGATGGCCATGTTGCGCTCCGAGAATCTCAGGTTCTGAATGTCGTCAAGAAGTTGTTGGCGCTTTTTCTCCTGCGTTGCACGCATCTTCAAGATGAACACGACCAACATGGCGAGGACAGCCCCAAAGCCCGCAATCAATCCCAAGACCGTCCGCAATTGAGAAAGGCTCTGGCGGTCGCGCTGAATTTTGGCATTCATCTCAACCATTCGAACGCGATACTCCCTTTCCTTTTCATACGCCGCCCGGGCAACGGCGAAGGTGTTGGCTTGAGTTTGAACGCTGTCGTGGTACAGCTGGAGTTTCTCATGCTCCGAGAGGGCTTTCTCTGCATTGTTCAGCGCTTTGAACGCTGCGTACCTGATGTCATGGAACTCCTCCAACAACTCAAAATCTCCTTGTCCTTGCACCTCATTCTCAATGCGATCCAAAAGCAGAAGAGCCGTCTCAGGCTTGCCCCTTTGCCGTTCAATGTCCGCCCGCATCAATTCACACGCGAGCAAATCCTCGACAGCTCCAATGGTCTCGGATTGGACTGTCCCTGAATCGACATAGGCCAGGGCCAATTCAAGGTCTCCCATGTCCAAGTGAATCTGCGCAAGGTTGGTCAAGCACCCCGCGATGTGAAATCTCGAATTGTACTTGCGAAGCATGCCAAGCGCCTTCACACTCAATGCAATCGCCGATTCAAATTCTGAAAGCTTGTAGTGGGACCACCCCAGGTTTAAGTCAAGGAGGCCCCTGAGGCGATCATGATCTGCCCCATTTGGCAGCTCGTTGGCCATTTGTTGGTAATGGGCCTTGGCCAATTCATGGTCACCCAGCAAGGCAAAGACGGAGCCCAAGGCCATTCCAACATCGCGAGCACGGGCCGAGTCCCCCGCGGCGCGGTAGCAAGTCGCTGCACTCGAAAAGTGCTCAAGTGCCTCCACGTATTCTTTCCTTGAGGCATGCGCAATGCCGCGGTTCTTTTCGACCGATCCCAATCGCAGGCTGTCGCCCAACGAAAGAGCAACCGATTCAGCCTTGTCGTAGGCGTCAAGGGCCGAATCGTTTTGTCCACGGTAGTTGAACAATCCGCCCCGCCGCAGGTGAGCCTCGTATGCCAAAGAGGGTTGATTGGCCCTTCGGCTGAGGCTGAGCAACGTGTCCAGTTCAACCAAAAACACCTCGGGGAATTCTTGGTGAAATTGGGCATAGCCTTTGTGCAATGTGCCGAGCCGTTCATCGAGTTCCAGCGAATCATTTCTCCATCTCTGGAGCAAACTGTCCAACTCCGCATTGGATGATTGACCGAAAATCACATTCACCAGGCTCCACATCCCCAAGAACACCAACATTCGATTCATGAGTCGAATCTACCCCAACACATCAAAACCCAAATTCCAATTTGTTGACAGTAGGCTATTGTCAGTCAGTTTCACCCCTAAACGTGAATGATTTTGACCTCTTGTCCAATCGCGAATCCTACTTTACTTGTGGACCCAACAGGACAGAAGCCGAACACCATCAACCCCGATTTGGTCAATTGAAATCCAACGTGGCACACCAATCCCGGATGGCCTGGCGGTCGGCATTGGAGATGGAGCTGTGGTCAAATTCTGTCGCGCTGGTGAAGGGCGCAGGCATCTGAAGCTCGTCGAGCGGGTAGTTCTGCCATTGTTCGGTGCACTGCGGACGGTGGCATGACGTGCAGCTGTTGTCGATATCTGATGAATACAACGGTCCGAACTCAGCTCCTACAATGGAATACGGGCCATTTCCGGTGATGGGCACAAGCAGCTCTGTCGTGTCTTCGGGATTCTTCAGCTGATCGACGGCGGGTGAATGCAAGAAGGGACTGGACATGTGGCAGTTTTGGCAGTTGTCATGCGCCACCACATTGGGCCATTGCCAACTGTTGTTGTAGTTATCCTCACCTGGCCTTGGGATGTCCAAATCAAACGCACCCGTCGTCTCATTGTTGATGTGCAAGAAGCACGTCTCGCCAGTCGAGAATTTGTATCCAATCACGCCCAAACCTCCATCCCGGCAATTGGTCAGAAACACGACATCTTCATTGGGCGTGCCGTCCTGATTCAGCCCGGTGTATCGCCCGACGCGGAACCCCGGATCACAGGCCTTGCCGAATGCCGCCGGACAATCGCACAGGCTCGGATCGTTGGTCTCGCCTTCTCCTGCTTGCTCTGGCGTCAGGGGGATGCCATTCTTGGTCACAGGCACCAGCACCGCATCCGCGCATGAAAACCGAGGCAGTGGCCCTAGCACAGCCTCGCATTCATAGGCGTGCTCAAGGGCAGTTCTTCCTTCAGGTTGCGGCTCCTTGTTGCAAGCCGTCCAAACCATGGTCAAGGCAACCCCGAATGTCGCGGTCGTGAATGCAAGTGAAGAAGATTTGGTCATGAGGTCGAGGTGTTTGTGTCACCACAACGATAACCCATTGAGGACTGTTGTCCCTTCCTCTCAATGTCAAGTCCACTTTACTTGTGGAGAAGCGGGGCGGGAAGTCGAAACATTTTGAAGAGGATCTGATTTCAATGTAAGAAAATTATAAATTGTTCTCTACTCGCGTATTGTTTAGACAACGGTACATCCACTTTTGCACCATCGCTTCGGCAAGGGAACGTCACAATCTACCAGCCCAAACCCAACCTTAGATGAACCGTTGGCGCAAATGTGATTTTAAAAAAGTCACTTGGAAGGTGCAGTAGGTCCACCCCGCATCCCAATTCCAAACGACCACGTGCTTTGATATTCATATTGCGACCAACGAGCAGAGACGTTGACAATTCGGTTTGATTAATCAATAAATCACTCGAACTGCCAGTCAAAACTATGCTTCGATCAGAAAGTCTCTTTGCCTTGAGTGATACAAAGTTGGAGTTTCCCTCTTTTCGTGAGCTCCAATACCGGCGCATTTCTATTGATGTTGCGGGGATCAGTCTGCTTGAAAAGCTGTCTCCGTCTTGCAGAGGACCATGTCCTTGAAAATCACACCCGACATCAGCCCTGTAGGTCCAGGATAGACCGATGGACCTTTCCATATAGGCATATATACCAAGCAAGCTAATTTGCCCTCCTATTTGATGATTGAATCCCACTGACGAATTTGACTCTGCAACGTCAACTTGGGCGTTCATTAACATTGGGAGTAAAATGAGAACGACGACAATGTGAATGTTTTTCATAAAATAATTTAGCTTATCAGTAAACAAAAATTGCGCCAATAATGATCACCTGAAAAAGAGCTGACAATGAGTATTTTATCAATTCTGTCTCGCAGAAACCTGGTTGAATGTTTGAGAGTTGTAGTTGATGTCTTCAAAGTACTCCTCAGGGAAATTCAATACCGTACACAATTGAATCTCCAACAGTGCTCCCCCCTACCCGTGCAGTGGACCCAACAGGACAGAAGCCGAACACCATCAACCCCGATTTGGTGAAGTGATTATCTGAGAATCTGAATCGTCTCCGTGTGTTTTGCTTTTGACGACATGACCTCCACGACGTAAAAGCCCTCGGGAACGCCTGAGACATCGATTGCCGAATTCTGCTCCGACTTCAACAGGACTCGCCCGGACATGTCGATGATTCTCACCCATTCAAAGTCCCCACGGACATTCAGATGGTCTCTCGCAGGCACCGGAAACAGGAGAGCGGGGATGACTGTTGTGGTGGCGATCGATGTGCTGGCATCAATGGGCTGCCAGAATTGCAACCCTGCGTCCCAGACTTGGGTCAAACAACACGTCAGCGTATCGCCTGGACAGGAGAAATTGCTGACGTCCATGAATTCGATGCAAGTCGTGATGGTGTCCATCCCAACACCGTTGAAGGCAAGGTGCGTGCAAGGTCCCCCAAAACAACTGTCCTCACCCAGCAAAAGTCCTCCCGCATAAGTGCTGACGTACAAAGGTGCCATTGGAGGAAGGCCATTGCCTGTTGTGGGTATTGCAACTTCTATCTCAGATTGCGAACCAATGGTGTACACGAAGTCACAAAGAGGCTCGTCAATTTGAGCACTGGTCTGTCCGGCAGTTATCCCTTCACCAATTTCCAAAGCATACCCCACCTCGTGCAAAAAGATGGTGTCATTGCCAGCGGAAACTTCCAAAGAAATCCATCCTCGTTGACTTTCTCCTGCGATATGGATGTTGAGTCCGAGGTACTTCAAGCCTTCCCCAGTAAAAAGGCCACCTCCGCCAACATCCGTTCCGAGAACGGCATTTCCTTCAGAATAAGGTTCGGAAACACCATCGCCACAGTCTAGCGCATCGGGATATCCAAACGTGGAGTTGTCCATCACAGATGAACCTCCTAGTGAAATGATTCTTGCCGCACTGGCCATCTCGGTCAAGGTGTAAATCTCAAAGGTGTAATCCTCCGAGCTGTCCCCATTGACATCAATGGAAAAAGAATTTGATGCAAGGGTTACTGTTTGGTCAATCGAGTAGGTATTGATCTGCGCTTGACAAAACACATGCATGTGACACATGAACAGTCCAATCAAAAAACGCGAAACAGTCGTAAGGGTATTCATGCGCTAAAGATGACTCAACCGAATGACAACACTTTCACGATTGCAGGTGAACTTATCGATTTACATGTGGACCCAACAGGACAGAAGCCGAACACCCTCAACCCTGATTTGGTCAAATAGGCTTTAAAAATTTGCTCAGGATTTAAAGTCCACTTTACTTGTGGAGCCGGGGGGTTTATGGCACCCCCAATGAATCGCCAGCTTTTACTGGTATTTCAAAAGGTTAGTGGATCTGCGGCCATCCTAAGCGCAAACCTTGAGGGACTGTAAGCACCGTCGTTCGTGGGGATTGGCGAAAGGCCAAGGAGCTTTCTGAGCATACTTTTTGGAATGATATTGGTCAACACTGCGCCTTTTGGATGAGCATGTGTTTGAAGATCCAGCAGCATCTAATCAGCATTGACTGTGATTTGTCTTATTCGTTTTGTCATCGAATCGTGACAGGAACACGTTTGAATCTTGCGAGGCATCGTCTTTTATGCCACCCTCTCCATCAGGGTCTTGAGATTGGACAAAAGACGGTTGTGGTGAACAAAAAAGGGGATCCACTCTATCAAGTGAATCCCCTTTTTCTCAATTGCTATGTGGTCATTGAATGATGAGTCGTGCCGTGTGTCGTCTTCCTCCGTCCTCCACAATCGTCAAGACATAGAGCCCAGGAATCAAGCCTTCGACGGAGACCTTTGTAGGCCCAACGCCTGACAAGGTTTTGGCAGTGGAACCAGTCGAGCTAAAAATTGCGCCTTTCCAAGAGGAGCCGAATGGAATGCCGTCTACAAACGTCATCTCGCCGGTTGGATTGGGATAAATCGAGATGGCCGTTTGTGATGAGGCTATGTCATTCAGACTTGACGTTTCATTGCTTTCCCCACCGTCAATCACATTGATCGTGAATCCAGTCAAAGGCAACCCTGCACCCACGAGGATGCCGAATTCGTCCACGCTGACAGAGTCACAGTACGTCTCACTGCAGCCGATAGACAAGTCAGTCACGGTCAAGCAAACCTCGTAAGGACCATTCTCTTCATAGGTCCAAACTGGAAATGGATATGCACTGCTACCTCCATCTCCAAAGGACCACGCATAGGATGCGTTGGGGTTGACATCGTAAATGACGATCTCTACAAACCCAGGAAGATTTTCGTCATCTGTGGTAGTGGCCTGCAAAACATCAAACGTAGCATTGCATCCCTCTGCCTCTAATACGTCACTGCAAATCTCAACGCCGAAAACACTTTGTGGCACTTGATCCTCAGAATTTTGGTCAACCACTACTTGCCCGTTGACATCGAGGACAGTGTAGCCGCACAATTCAGCGTATTCAAAAGGCTCATTGACAATTTCAAAATCAACTTCCCCGTCGGCCACTGGGGCAAAGGCCCGAAATGTGTATGAAGAATTGATCGTGCTTTGCAAGTGTTCGGTGTAGGAATAAGAAAAGTCGATCAAAATGTCAGGCTGAGATTCAGATGAGATGACGAAGGTTCCTCCACTCCATCCTTCTTGGGACTCATCGATCAACCTCAATTCTGCATAGCCACATGTGCTTTCCTCATTGCAGGGCCTCAGGCCAAAGACACTGGCTGGTGCCGAAGTCCACTCACCCGCTACAAAGAGGTCTGAGACAGAAGAGAATATGATGTCACCTTGCTCATTGAGGATTTCATAGGCCTTTCCCATTCCCGTGCTGCCATTTCGGTTGAAAATGAAATCAACAACATCTCCTTCGTTCACGGCAAAAGAATAGGTGCTCATGCCCTGAACATCAGGGAAGTCATCCCCATTCAAATCCTCGGCAGTTTCATTTGTGCCCGTCGATGAGAAAAATGCTCCGTTTTTGAAAACGTCCAATGTGGCATCTCCCCACCCTTCATCCAAATCCCAGTTGTAGAGATTGATGCTCCAGCTTCCGCAAGTGCCAGAAGGTTCAGGGAGCTCAAAAGGGAGAACGCCTGCAATGGAATGAACAACACCATTGTACGCCAACAGATCGGGAGTTTCGACGAGCGTTCCTGCAACATAGACTGAATTGTCGCCTGAGATTTCGATGGAGATTTCATCCCCATTGAGAGCCAAAAGGGTCTCTCCATTGTTCAAATCGGCACTCTGCATGTAGCCGATGATGATGTGCCGCTCTACAAAATCCTCAATGTATTGAGAGGTCAAGAAGTCTTGAACATTGGCAAAACCGTTCGCTGTGGCAAATGCAGTCAATGCTTCGTCAGTTGGGGCAAAGACTGTAAAAGGACCTGGGGTCGGGTCGCCGTTGTTGTCGTCTGGCGCCTCCAAAGCGTTTTCACTCAGATAGTCAGCCAGGTAAGCGTTGTAAATGCCCTGTTCAAACAATTGATGGTCCTCACTTTCGGAAATGGCGGTGACCACTGTCGCCTCAGGGTAGCCTGCGGGTGCCAGACATTGATCGATAACGTGAATCACACCATTGTCTGCCAAAATGTTGGACTCAATCACCTGAGCGCCATCCACCAGCGCATCATTTCCCGAAATGGCAATGGAAAGACTCTGACCTTCTAGGGTCGGAAGGGTGGAGATTGTGGCCAGGTCCTCAGCCAAGAATGTACCAGGCACAATGTGGTAGGACAGCGCTGTGGGCAGATCGGAAAAAGTCAATAAATCCCACTGATTCAAATTCAGTAGCGCTTGAACATCTTCAACTGCAGCGTCCGTCGGCACAAAAACGGTGTATGATGTGGAGACATCATAGAGTTCTTCAGGGAAATAGCTCTGAAAGGCGTACCCAGAGAGGCCGCAACATGGTTCCGAATCGTCGGTTGCGTACATGATCGTGTTCAGTGCGTCGTGAAGAGTGTAGTCCCATTGGGCTCGAAGGACGCTTGATTGCAGGAGCAGCGTAACGACACTCAAGCAGATGATGTGAAATGATTTCATTTTCATGTTTTAATTTCTACTATCATTTAGCCGAGGCCAAGCGTGTCTGTGACAGAAGCAGGCATGAATGACAATTTTGGAGACTTGAACTGGCTTGTTTAATGTTTGGCTTCTGAATGGGAAAAGAACCGTGTCAAACCCATTTGAACGCTTTGCGTGGCAATTCGTCCTGTCCATGGTCGGGCTTCTATGCTTGTCATGTCTTCTGACGATGTGCTGTTGAATCCCTGAACTCCCGCAGTCCATGACAAGTCAATGCGCCATTCTGGTTGAAATTGAAAGCCTCCGTACAGTCCAATTGTTGGGGAAACATTGAGCTTTAGCCGTGGAAGGTCGAAGTTGGAATACGTAAAAATTTGACTGTCAGCGGTGGCCATGTACCCCTCACCTTGGACCCTAAACAAAGCCGTAGCTCCCAAAGAAATTCCGGCGGTCCATCGTCCAATGGTTTCTTCTTTGCGCCATTCCACGGGCATCGCAATCTGACGCAGCCGATTGTAACTCAAAACATGTCTTTGGTGATGTTCAACTGACGTAACAGGCCCCAAAACGTTGGTTGTGTCTCCTGAAATGGGATTGATGAGCACCGTCTGGACTCCCTCATTGTTGATGAACTCTGTCGTGACCGACATCTGATGCTCCATCACTTGGACAAATTCGTAAAACCCAATCCCTAACGACCAATGCCGGCCATTTGCGCCACCCCAGTCAATGGCGACGCCTCCTCCGGCTCCGAACCCAGATCTGTATGCACTCCCCAAGGCCTCATTGATGGATGTCTGACTCACCGTCACCCCTCCGAAGGTCCTCATGGCCAGATATTTGGAACAGTCGAGTCGGTGGACATGTTGAGCCATCAATGGTCGATTGATTGACCATGGCTTGGGGTATTTTGGATGCAGTTGTTGAATGTCTACGGAATCCCCGCCACGGTTGTTGAAATCTGGTTTTGGACTGCTCTTATCTGCAGTCTTGGTTAATCGGTGAGAATGGTTCGAGCGTTCTTGGTCCAAGAATTGTTGTTCGGTGCCCGTTTCATTCCGCTCTCCGGCAGAATGCTTTGTATTCGCGCTGACGTCTGTCAGGTCTTTCCCAGAAGCTGTCTTCTCCAAAGCGATGTGTTCGAGCTCCTGAGTCTTGACTGCATCTTCTTTGGTGGTGGATCTTTCCAAATCCGTGAAGGATGAATCTTGAACAACGGATTGGCTGACAATCTCCGCAGCACTGGATGGTGCCTTTCCTTTTGTCAATGATCGAACGCACGTCGTGACCAAACAAAGTGACCCCAAGATAGCAAGCCATCGAAGGAGAGTCCTTCTCGGGTGGTGAACGGTTGGCTGAGGGGCCTTCGGAGCTCCGTCCATACTCAACCCTTTGTCAATTTTGTCCCAAAGTTGGTCGTTTTGCGACTTGCTTCCTGGTTCTTGTTGCCCAAAAAGTTTTCGTTTGAGAAAGTCTTCCATCTCTTTCATGACTTGTCTGCTTTGGGGTTTGGGATCAGTTCTCCGTTGTCGACTTGGTATCTCTGACTCAACCATTGTCTAGCGCGTGACAGCCGCTGCCTCGATGTTGACCTTGAGATGTCCAACATTAGAGCAATTTCTTCGTGTCGAAATCCTTCGACAGTGTAGAGCATGAGGACGTTTCGAAAAGCCGTAGGCATCTGTTTCAGGACATCCATGATGTTACCTATGGCCAAGAATGATTCCACATCAGGCAATTGTCCCTTATCGTGGTATGCCGAAAGCTGTTCATGCTTGTGTCGTTGCTGATTCTGACCGAATCGTATAGCACAGTGTGCAGCAATCTTGGAAGACCAGGCAACGAAACTTCCCTTTTGGGCATCAAATTTTTCGATGTTTTGAAAAATCCGGACAAATGTTTCTTGCAGCACATCCTCGACATACGCGTCTTCCCAAACATATCTTCTGGCTACGGCTCTTAGTGTGGGAACCATTTCATCGAACAACATGCGCTGGGCGTGACTTTTTCCCTGACGACAACCCTCAATGAGGACGTGAATGGCCTCATCTGGATAAGCATGGTTTTTGCGCTTCAACACGAAATGCGTCAGGTCAATTGGGACAAGCAATGACGAAATCGGCACTGCTTCCATGGATGCCTTCAGAATTGAAGAGATGTGCTTGTGCAGCTTCTGGCCCGTTGTCGCAATCAAATGCAATCCCAACGATTACGTCGCTTGTTCCAGTCGGAAACGTATAAATCCCTGTTGTCGAGCTGCCTGCCGTCAATTGAATGCAACACTCGCCCTGCATGAGTGGGTCTGACGAAGTCACTGCCACTTCTTTCGTGTCGGGAGTTTCATTTTCAATGGTGATCGAAATGAACTCTTCACTGGCATTCGAGAAATCGACGTCACAGGTGCAATCGTCTGAGACGACACCGGGCACGTTGAAAATGTGAGATTCACAAGTGTCTCCGACATTGAGCCAGAGGTTGGGGCAGTCAACAACGTAGAGAGTGTCAGGCGGCGGGGTGTGGACTGTCGTTGACTCGATGTCAAATCCTTCCTTTGTACACGACAAAAACGTGACCGCTGAACAAACGGCCAAGCCTAAAAGGCGAAGCTTGGATCCATGAATTGAAAGTGATTCGACTACAGCCATCACCTATTAACTATACCCTACAACACGAAAATGTGACATCGATAGTTGCTTTGTTGTTTCACAACCTCAAGATCCAATGGATCAAGTCCACTTTACTTGTGGACCCAGCAGGACAGAAGCCGAACACCATCAACCCCGATTTGGTCAAGTAGGCTTTACAAATTTACTGAGGATGCCAAGCGCGCTTTCCAAAGAGCGTGTCTTTGAGGCTTTGTCCCCTTGATTACCGCGATTACCTTGCACAAAAAGCCAGATTTGATGAGAAGGAAAATCGCCGTTGTGGCAACAGCTATTCTGATTTCGGTTGGAAATGCCAAATCACAAGACACCCTTGTTTCGGCTTTTTTTGGACTTGACAATGCACTTCCAGGTCTGTTGTGCAATCAACCTGGAAGCCTTTTGGACGGTATGCCTGTCAATTTTCAATTCCCACTGGATGCATCCAGTTTGTCGGAAACTGATTTTGAAGTTTTAGATGGCCTTGGAAATGCGCATACCCCGATCTGTGCTTTGTTGGCCCCGGCCAATGAAAACGGAGAGAATCGAACTGTGCTTCTTTTGGGTGAATTCGGCACAGCGGTTTCCAATCCCCCTGTCGAAGTAAGAGTGGTAGGCGAACTGTTTACGACGGAAACTTTCTCCGGAGAGTCCGCATGTTCAGAGATCATCAATCTGAACGGAATGACCACTACAAATGTGGTTCCGCTTGCTGATGGGCCAAGCCTCTTTTTTGCTCAAAAAGTTGAGGGTGATCTGAATGAATGTGATTTAGGAACACAGACTATTCAGGTTGCTTGGAACGGTGGCGTCACACCCTACATCAGTGGTGATGTCGAATCTGACTTGTTCCAATACTACATAGGCTATTCAGACAGTTCTGGGGTCATGGTTCCGCATGTACCGATTTCCATCGCAGACATCAATGACAACGACAATTTTCACCAACTGTGTTTTCCTACCAGTGATGAAATCGTCAAAATTTCAATGATGGCCAACACGGTCGAAGACCCAAACCAAGACCCCAATTTGTACAGCGAAATTGATGTCAGTTCGTGCACTTCTTCGACAAATGTTGAAGAGGACCTTTTCGAAAAAGGGTATCAGATTTACCCGAATCCGTTTTCAGATGAAATATTTGTCGAGAATTTGCGAGGCGATGAATGCTTCATCGTGCATGACTTCTCGGGGCGAAATGTCATCGAAGGAAAGTTTTTAGGTCCGGTACAAATGCCTGCAACAAACTCAGGAATATACTTTTTGACCATCCTAAACAAAACCAATCAGACAACCTTCAAGTTGGTCAGAAGGTAACTGTTTACTTGTGGACCCAACAGGACAGAAGCCGAACACCCTCAACCCAGATTTGGTTAAGTAAGCTTACCAATCGGATTTCATCACACGTTGGTGTGTTCCATCGCTATACATGTAAATCAAGGGACAATTTGGCTTGAATCCGGTTTCTCTTCCGGTCAAATCAATGATTTTGACAAGTTCTCGCGCTTGGTTTTGATAGACCTCTTGCACAAATACTTCATCGGAATTGCTGACTGCAAAAGTCACAGTGGATCGTGGCGGAATAGAAAAATCCATTTTCTGGGAGCCGATAACCAATTCGATATCCTCAGCATCATCCAATCCTCCCCAATAGTTGTAGGCAAGAATTGCAAGTGTGTTGTCGGGATTTTTGAATCCCGTAACAAGAAGTTTGGAGCTTGACGTAGTCACGTTGATTCTAACGGCATCTGGCTGTATGAATTTGGAAGCATGCCCAACGATGTAATACGAGACGTTGGTGTCGTATTGCGTTTCACTCTGGATGGTAAGGGCTCCCAAACAATCTGAACAACCAAATTGCGTGTGGGGACCGTAAGACGAGTCTGTCGCCAAGTTCCATTCCAAAACGCATTTGGACCAGTTGTTGAGACTTCCAATGAGCACATTCTCCATATGCCACCCCATGTCTCCATTGAAGTCTCCATTTACGTCGGTGTACTGCTCCGTGAAATAAACGTTTTTGCCCGTCGCTTCTTTGACAGTGGTCAAGGCTGATATACTCCCAGCATACATGTGGAAAGCCGCGCCGTCAACGTAGGGGCTCTCATTGAGGACACTGATAGGGTAGGCTGTGTTGTCGCAATTGTGATCGTAAGCGATAATCTTGGGCGAGAATTCACTGGAATCGAGATTGGGGCCCAAATGTTCGTTGATGAATGTAATCTGTTCAGACGCACTCATCAGCATGCTCGGTTGATTCCATTGATTTGCAGGTTCATTTTGAGGCGTGATCGCCCAGATGTCAATACCATGATTTTCCATCTCCTGCAAATACCTCAGGAAGTACTGGCTGTATGCACTATAGTATTGGGGATTCAAACTCCCTCCAATCCAATAATTGTTCGTTTTCATCCAGGTGGGAGCAGTCCATGGAGAAGCCATCAGCTTGATGGATGGATTGATCGCCAATATTTCCTGAAGCAATGGAATCAAGTGGTCCAAATCTGGTCCTTCAAGGCTGAAGCTGAGCATGTCAACATCACCCGGTGAATCGTTGTAAGTGTAAACGGAGTTGCTCAAGTCAGAGGCTCCCAGACTGATACGCAGCATAGAAATGCCCAACCCAAACGGACCGAACAGGTCATTCAACAAACTGGCCTTGGTTTCAGGATCCAAACCATTGATGACTTCAGCGCTTCCTTGGGTCAAGCAGAAACCGAATCCATCGATGGACTGATAGACAGTTGTGCTGTCGACCAAAATGGTCGTGCCGCCTCCCAAATAAGGAACCAAAGACGATTGCTCTTGCATCTCCATCATGGCACTCTGATCCCCCTTCGTCAACCAGGGAGTGACTGTTTGAGCGGTTGCGCCACTGCACCAAATCAACATTCCCCAGCATGCACTTGCACACATTGTCGTCCAAGTCATTTTGAAGTGTAAACACATAAGCCTCGCAATTTGGTGACGAAATTAGTTTTTCTGGGTGGACCCAGCAGGACAGAAGCCGAACACCCTCAAGCCTGATTTGGTCAAGTAGGCTTGACAAATTCGTCCAAGATGGAAAGTCGGCTTTCCTTCTGGACTCAAAAAGACAGAAGTATTCGTCTTACTCAACCACCAACCCCTGCTGAGAAACCACAAAATCGAAGGCCAATTCATAAAGGGTTTGTGATTCGCCATTGGCATCAACTACGGTCGCGTCCCAAGGGCCATGTCCCGCACCGTCAAGGGGATAAAACACATAGGGCACCCCAATGGATTCCCAGGTGTCCTGCAACAACAATGCATTTGAGAAGGTCACTGTGGAATCTGCTGTGCCATGAGTGATAAACAAAGGAGGATCATTTGAGTCGAATCTTTCGACATCGTAAACCCCCTGCAGCAGATTAACGGACGTTGGAGAGCCCCAAAAGTCAAGAATGGTTCTCACGGCATAATCCTGATCGAGGTTTGTGGTCAGGACGGTGGGATCTTCCAACTCAGACAACTCGTCGCGAAAGTCACCAGGCTCAGTGACACTTACTCCAACTGATGTTATGGCTCCGGCTGAGCCTCCACCAACAGTCAGGTAATCCATGTTGATTGAATAATCCTCTGCGTGTTCGGCAACCCATCGCAACGCCGCCTTGGCATCCCTATGGGCAGGATAAATCGCAATCGATTGTGCGATTTGTGCGATCGTAACACTATCCGAACCGGCACCAGCACCAAAAACATAGTCTACCCACTGTTGTGGCACGGTGCCTCTGTCGGCGAGAATCCGATAATCGATCGAGAAAGCCACCCAGCCTCGGCTTGCAAAATATTGAGCCTGAGCAACTGGCCTCCATCCACTCCTTGACCCTCCTGTAAATCCGCCGCCGTGTATCACAACAATCGCTGGTCGGTTCCCTACTGAACCTTCAGGGACATACGCATCGAGCAACAATGGCATCGTGGTGTAAGAATCAGAGTTCAACGTTTCGTGACTGAGCCCCGACCCATAAACAATTGCGGTATCCACGGTGAAGCCGTACGTGGAATCACTGGTCACCACGGGCGCATTCAATGGATCTTCACAAGGTTGACCAAAAAAGGTGATAATCAACAGAACATCATCAACGCCAACAATTCCATCGTTGTTCAAATCGGCTTGTCCGCAATCCTCTTCGCAACCAAAGGTTGAAAGCAAACTCAAGACATCGGCCACTTCTACCGTTCCACTGCCGTCAAGATCACCTAAACACACTGCCCAAGTCTGCTGTGAAAACGACAAAAAGCACAGCATGCCAAATATGTGATTCCTCATGAATTTCGTTGTAATTCAAAAAGTTACGACCTGACTTCTAGAATGACAAAACATCCATCTAGAATGTGAAGTCCACTTTACTTGTGGAGCAGAGGGGAGTCGAACCCTTGAATCCATGCCTCGTGAAGAGGTAATTCTGCGATTTGCCTCTGGGGACTTTGGTTAGAGGTCTGCAGGGGAGACCACGTCGTGGCCGCCGGCCTTCAGGTAGGCGTCGCGTTCGAAGAGGGCGAGGTCGGATTGGACCATCTCGCGGCACATTTCTTCGAGGGTCGTGCTGGCCGTCCAGCCGAGGACCTCGCGGGCCTTGGTGGCGTCGCCGATGAGCAGGTCGACTTCGGCGGGGCGGAAGTAGCGCGGGTCGATTTTGACGAGGACGTTGCCGGTCTCGGGGCAGTAGCCCTCTTCGTTGGCGCCTTCGCCACGCCAGGCGACGGTGATGTCGACTTCACGGAACGCCATGGTGGCGAAATCCCGGATTGTGGTTGTGACACCCGTGGCGAGCACGTAGTCGTCGGGGGTGTCCTGCTGGAGCATGCGCCACATGCCCTCCACGTAGTCCTTGGCGTGGCCCCAGTCGCGTTGGGCGTCGAGGTTGCCGAGGTACAGGCAGTCCTGCATGCCGAGCTTGATGCGGGCGACGGCGCGCGTGATTTTTCGGGTCACGAACGTCTCGCCACGGCGTGGGCTCTCGTGGTTGAAGAGGATGCCGTTGCTGGCGTGGATGCCGTAGGACTCACGGTAGTTCTTGACGATCCAGTAAGCGTACAGCTTCGCCACCCCGTAAGGACTGCGCGGGTAGAAGGGGGTGGTCTCCGACTGGGGCACCTCTTGCACCAAGCCGTACAGCTCGGAGGTGCTGGCCTGGTAGAACTTGACCGTCTTCTCCATGCCGAGGATGCGGATGGCTTCGAGGAGGCGAAGGGTGCCGAGCGCGTCGGCGTTGGCCGTGTACTCCGGCGTTTCAAAGCTCACTTGGACGTGGCTTTGGGCGGCGAGGTTGTAGATCTCGTCGGGCTGAACCTCCTGCACGATGCGGATGAGGTTGGTGCTGTCCACGAGGTCGCCGTAGTGCAGCTTCAGGCGCACGTTGTCTTCGTGCGGATCCTGGTACAGGTGGTCGATGCGGTCCGTGTTGAGCTGGGAAGCGCGGCGCTTGATGCCGTGGACTTCGTAGCCCTTGCTGAGCAGGAGCTCGGTGAGGTACGCGCCGTCCTGGCCCGTGATGCCGGTGATGAGTGCTTTTTTGGTCTTCGCCATGGAGGCGAAAATACGCCTGTCAGCCGACCCGTTAGCCGTGCGCGGCCAATTCTTGGTTCTCCACG
>Ga0209138_1001349_pt1 | contig 21296 bp, 9 predicted proteins | sample SaaInl3SG_22_DNA_FD_184645 | JGI IMG/M metagenome (GOLD analysis project Ga0209138, IMG submission 184645) | Marine microbial communities from expanding oxygen minimum zones in the Saanich Inlet - ESP_153SG_22_DNA (SPAdes) (version 2) | ecosystem: Environmental > Aquatic > Marine > Intertidal...
CCACTTCGGAGACTCGATCTACGCCAACGCCCCAGAACGATCCAACTGGCCAAAGCGCCATTGGAGTGCTCACCGACCTCGTGAACTCATACCGAGAAACCGCTGAAGTTTCCGGCGTTGGTCTGGCAGTGCCAGGCCTGGTGGATCCCGTGAACGGCATCGCAATCTACTCCGGAACCCTCGGCTGGCGGGATCTGGAAATAGTTCGTCAGTTAGAGGCAAACCTTGGAATCAAGGTGACCCTCGAACACGATGTGACCGCAATTGGTCACGCCGAGAATCGAATCGGTGCCGCAAAGGACGCTTCTAGTGCGGTGGTGGTTGCTATCGGCACCGCTCTGGCTGTCAGCGTGATCATTGACGGTGAGGTTTATCACCCGCACCCGGCAATTGGAGAGCTTGGCCACACACCAACCAAAAACCAACGGCCCTGTGTTTGCGGCCTCAAGGGTTGTTTGGAGATGACCGCCAGTGGCGGGGCCCTCTCCAGAAACTACAGGGCTGAAACCGGTGAGCAGGTAAGTGCCCTAGAGATCTTCGAACGCTCTCAGTCAGGGGATGCGGCAGCACTTGAACTTGTCGAAGAGTTCATGGACGTTCTTTCAACCAGCTTTGTGTTCGTCTCTGCTTTGGTTGGCCCAGAGGTAATTGTCTTGGCCGGAGGTGTCTCCACGGCAGGCGACAGCTTTATCGACAGATTGAATCAAGAGCTTGACCAGAAACTAACCATTCATCGCAGGCCCAAGCTGGTTTTGTCCAAGTTGCAGGCAGGCTCTGGTTCAGTTGGGGCGGGGCTCCTGGCATGGGAGCGCTTAGCTTGATTGGCGTCGTCACGTTGTCACCGGCAGTTGATGTCACCTATCAATTGGCTAGCGTGCAACTGGGCGAGGTCAACCGGGTTGAAACTGTCACCAAAGCTCCTGGCGGCAAAGGTCTAAACGTTGCCAGAGTCTTGAAAAAACTAGGGTCAAGAGCCGTGCTCCACGCTCCGCTTGGGGGTGCAAGCGGACTGTGGATCAAAGACCAATTGGCGTCGCTAGAAGTCGAAGTTGTTGCAACTAACATCGCGGCCGAAACCAGGTCAGCAGTTGCAATTGTTGCTAAGGAGACAAGTGTCTTTAACGAGCCAGCATCTGAAATTACTGAAACTGAGCTTGTCGACCTGGAGTCAAAGCTTGCAAGCTACGAGTTTGTGGTGGTGACAGGATCGGTGCCGGTTTCGGTTTCGGTTGAGCGCTTTGGAAAACTTCTGGAATCAATAAGGCAAAAATCAAAACTGCTCTTGGTTGACACAACCGGTGACTACCTGATTGCAGCCAGCAAGCATGCCGACTACCTCAAGCCAAACCTGGAAGAGCTGCTGGCAGCAACCGGTTTAGACCAGGAACAAGCAATAGCAAAGCTTCGAGAACACGGTGCCAAAGTGATTTTGTCGCTTGGCGAACAGGGGGTCGAGCTGCACTCAGACAAACGCCTTGGGTGTCGAGCTCCCAGCCAACAGGGAAACCCAACCGGTGCCGGGGATGCGCTAACCGCAGGTTTCGTTTCGGTGCTGGCCGGGAACGGGCAAGCCGCAGAGCCAGAGGCACTTCGCTTTGGTTGCGCGCTAAGTGCAGCGAGTGTGAGAAGCCCAATTGCGGGAGACTTTAGTGAACAAGACCTAACCGAGCTGCTAGCCGAAATTGAGGAAGCCTGATGCCACTGGTCTCAACAGCCAAGATTCTTGAAAGCCAGAAGTGTGTTCTGGCAGTCAATGTCGTGACTCTCGAGCACGCTGAAGCTTTTGTTTCTGCCAGTCAAATCACTGGGACTGGCCTGGTTTTGCAACTAAGCGAGAATGCAGTGAAGTATCACGGTTCGCTTGCCCCGCTTGGTGCCGCGATGATTCAAATTGCAAGCGCTGCCGAAACTCCAATCGCTGTTCACCTCGACCATGCCACCAGCAGGAAGCTGGTCACTGAGGCAATCAACCTCGGCTTCACATCGGTCATGTTCGATGGCTCGAACCTGGACTTTGAACAAAATGTTTCGGAAACGCTCGCGGTTGTGGCTGAAGGTCATGCCAAGGGTGTTTGGGTGGAAGCGGAGATCGGCGAAATTGGAGGCAAGGACGGCGTTCATGCCCCGGGGGTAAAAACCAGCGTTCAAGATGCCGTTAGTTTTCAGAAAGCAACCGGAGTCGATGGCCTTGCAGTTGCAGTTGGTTCATCGCATGCAATGGTTGAAAAGCAGGCAACCCTCGACCTGACTCGGATCCAAGAAATTGCCGCTGCAGTTCCGGTTCCGCTGGTGCTGCATGGGTCCAGTGGAGTTCCACGCGAGCAGTTGGTTGCAGCGGTCGAAGCCGGCATTCGAAAGATCAATATTTCCACCGAACTAAACAAGACCTTCACTGAGGCCATCAGAGAAGTATTGGCCGTCGACGAAGCGATTGTGGATCCGAGGAAATACCTAACGGTTTCTAAATCCCAGCTTGAGGCCCACGTTGTTGACTACTTGCTGCTGCTTTGCAGCTAGCTACAGATATTCTTGAAATCTGCAAAAACTGCAAAAGCGTAAGTTTCGCCCAGTATCTTCATAGTTATGACTGCAGAGACAAACCCAGTGCTTCACCCAGATCGCAACCTAGCCATGGAGCTAGTTAGAGCCACCGAAGCTGCCGCTATTCGGGCCTATCCATTTATTGGTCACGGTGACAAGAATGCAGCCGACGGTGCTGCGGTTGATGCCATGCGGGCATTTCTTGGAACCGTGAACTTCGAAGGCTTGGTGGTTATTGGCGAGGGCGAAAAGGACGATGCCCCGATGTTGTTCAATGGCGAGAAGGTTGGAACAGGCCTTGGTCCAAAGGTGGACATCGCGGTTGACCCAATTGATGGCACCTCGCTGACCGCCGCCGGGCGCCAGAATGCAATTTCGGTTATCGCAGTTGCCGACCGCGGTTCAATGCTCGATGCCTCAGCTGTGTTCAAAATGAACAAGTTGGTTGCAGGTCCTGCCGGAGTTGGCGTGATCGACATCAGGCAACCAATTGGTCAGAACATCAGGGAGTATGCCAGGGCAGCAAATAAGCCGGTTGGCGAGGTAGTGGTTGCCGTTTTGGACCGCGAATATAACGGCGAGCTGATTGATGACATTCGTGCGGCCGGGGCCGGCACCAGATTGCTTCGTGATGGCGATGTTGCAGCGGGGATTCTTGCGGCGCGGCCTAATTCCAGAGTGGACATTTGCGCAGGGATTGGCGGGTCCCCAGAGGGAATCGTTACTGCCTGTGGCATTAGGGCTTTGGGTGGAACAATCCAGGGCATCCTGCACCCGGTTTCAGAGATCGAAAGAACCAATGGTCAGGCAGCCGGCCTGGTATTTGATCATGTCTATGAAATCAACGACATGGTTGCCTCAGACAACACCTTCTTTGTTGCCACCGGTGTCACTGACGGTGCTTTGATGTCGGGTGTTAGAAAAAAGGGTGACCTGATTACCACCGAGTCATTAGTGATCAGGGGTAAGTCGGGAACCTATCGGACCGTGCATGCTGAATACCAGGCTTCGCGCTGGCTCTAGGTGACTAAACGTTAGTTAGGAACCTGAGCCGGGTTTCCTTGGAAGAAAAAGCAGTTGAAGTTTGATTGATGTGCTTGACGTGCTCGGTCTCCATGTGAAGCTCCCAAGCCGCTCGTGATTGCCACTTTTCCAGCATGAACCAAGTGCTGGAATCTTCTTCGGCGACCAGGTCGTACAGCAGGCAACCGGGCTCCTTGAGCGTCTCCAGGATCAGCTCTTGGTAGGCGGCCCTAGCTTGATCTAGCTTGCTTGGATCAGGGTGGATTTCGGCGATTAGGTAAAGCGGATTCAACGGTCTTCCTCGGGGATAGTCTGAATGGTTCCAGTAATGGTCCCCACCAGTGTGTCCCCCGTGAATTCGCTTGTTGGAGCGTCTCTGACAACCTTGCCCAAGCGCAGCACCACGATTCGGTCAGTAACTTCCAGAACGTGGGGAAGGGTGTGAGAGATGAAAATAACCCCGAGACCCTTTTTCTTCGCCTCTTTGATAACCTCCAGAACCTCGCCAGCTTGGCGGGCACCTAAGTGGTTCGTAGGCTCATCCAGAATAATTACTTTTCTGGCCCAGGCAACGGCTCGCCCGATAGCCACGGCCTGGCGCTGGCCACCTGAAAGCTGGCTAACAGACCTGTTTGATGCCGGGACAGCAATGCCTACCCGCTCCAATTCCGCGTGAGCCTTTTCTTCCATTGCCTTGCTGTCAAGGAAACCCATTTTTCCGAGGATTCCCTTTTTCGTAATCTCTCGGCCCAGAAATACGTTCTTGCTAACAGTCAGGTTTGGTGCAAGCCCGCTGTCCTGGTAGAGAGTTTCGATTCCAGCTTCGAGCGCCATTCTTGGGTTTTCCCAAGAGACCTTTTCGCCGTCCAGAAAGATTTGACCGTCATCTGGCATGTGTGCTCCTGAGAGCACCTTTACCAAGGTTGACTTGCCGGCGCCGTTGTCCCCAACTAGGCCAACCACCTCACCGGCATGTAGCTTGAGGTTGGCCCCGTCAAGCGCCACAACCGAGCCATAGCGCTTGGAAACATTTTTTACTTCGTAAATTACTTCGCTCATGATTTTTACCTTGCTCGATTTTGAGGTCGAAGAGTTTGGGCGGCAACCGCTGCGGCGATGAGAACTGCAACCACAACCTTTTTCCAGTCGGGGGCAACTCCGGCCATGATTAGGCCAGACTGCACGGTGAACAAGATCAGGGCCCCGATAACGGTCCCCATCATTCGTCCGACTCCACCCATAAGGGATGCACCACCAATGACGACAGCAGCGATAGCATCCAGCTCACGCATCACTCCAGACGATGGTGATCCTGCGCCAAGGCGCAGGTAAACATAAAAGCCGGCAAGTCCGGCAAGGGCACCAGCCAGCGCGTAGACCTTGGTGAGGTGACGCTCAACATTAATTCCGGCTGCTCTAGCGGCAAAGGCATTGGACCCAATCGCATAGGTGTGAAGTCCAAATCTTGAACGGTGCAGGAAAAGCCCAACGGTGGTAACAACAATGATTACCCCCACAACGGCCCAGCTAAAGGGCATCCAAGTTGGGTTTATCGGGCTGATCAGACTGAAGTCGTTTGGGCCTCCGATTGGCATGCCGTTGGAAATGATGATTGCAAAGCCAAGGGTTGCGCCCATGGTGGCAAGAGTCGCCACGAATGGAACGATTCTGAGCTTGTTGATCAGGAAGGCGTTTACCAGACCAACCGCAAGCCCAGTTCCGACCGCGGTGAGCCCACCAACGATTAGCGGAGGGTAGGCATCTGGGCCAGTGGTGGTGATGTCAAAACCGAGAATTGTGGTCATCATCCAGGCCGAAGTAACACCGCTGATAGCAAGCGTTCCACCAACCGAGAGGTCAATGCCTCCGGAGATGATCACGAGGGTTTGTCCAGCAGCCAACAGCACTATTGATCCCCAGTCGGTCAGGATGTTTCCTGCTGTTGCAACTGAGAAGAACAGTGGTTCTGCGAGGGTGAAGATGATCGCTAGCGCGATCAACACCGAGAGCAGAATCGAGTTCTGTGATCCTGCTACCGCCTTGAATCTCTCAAGGCGCAAGTTGGGCTGTTGACTGCTGGACATTATTACCTCTTCTTCGCTAGCTAGAAGCCTAGTTAGCTACGTAGGTGTACTTTGCTAGATCAGCAGCTGATGTGTTGGCATCCAAAGTTACGTTCGGAATAACAACTTCAGCGCTTGCTGGCATGGTGCCGTTGCGAAGGTACTCAACTAGAGACTGAATCGCTAGGCGAGCCTCTGCAGCTGGGTCCTGTGCAATCAAAGCTGTGAATACACCGGCTTCGATTAGAGCCACGTTCGCTGGGTATGCGTCGTAACCAACTAGAGCAACTTCACCAACTAGACCCTTGGCCTGAAGTGCAGCAGCTGCACCAGAGGCGTTGGTTCCGTCAATGGCGAAAATGCCGTCTAGGTTTGGGTACTTGGTCAACCAGTTGTTGACGTTGGTAGAAGCCTTCTCAGGGTTTGACTCTGAGTATGCAACGTCCATGATCTGGATGCCAGGGTAGCTCGCAGCAATGGTTGCCTCGAAGCCTTCCTTACGAGAAACGTTGGTAGTAGCGGTTGCGCTGGTTAGACCAATAACAACCTCATAGGTCTCGCCATCGGTGTAGCCAATTGCGTTCGCAATTGCCTCAGCAGCCTTCGCGCCACCGTCTTCGTTGTCTCCAGTGATGAAGGTAAGAACGTCGGTTAGGTCGCCAACGCGAGTGTCAACGTTTGCAACAGCAATTCCTGCAGCCACTGCCTTAGCAACAGATGCCTGAAGTGCGGTTGGGTCAGTCGGGATTAGCACTAGGCCATCTGGCTGCTGCGCTAGCACAGAGTCAACGATTGGAATCTGAGTCTCAGGTGAGTAGTTTGATGGGTCTCCCTGCCAGATCAGGGTTACGCCCTGAGCAGCAGCCTCTTCTTCAGCACCGATCTTCATGGCCTGGAAGAATGGGTCGGACTCCGCACCCATTACGAATGCAATTGTTAGATCTTCGGCAACAACCGCGGTGTCGTCTGTGGTTGGTGTCACAGCAGCCTCTTCTTCAGCTGCACAACCAGCAAGGCCGATTGCAAATACTGCAGCACCGGCTAGTGCTACGGCTTTCTTGAAATAGCTCTTTTTCAACTTGTCTCCTTGGTTTGGTGAGAGAAATGCGAGAACGTTCTCGCAATTCCTGCTACTATGATGAAGGACGGGCTCCAAAGAGAGCAAGTTTTTCGGGTAACGGTTTTGTCACGATTGAGAAAGTTGCTGATTTTGGACACTAGCGGCAGGGCTCCAACACTTGTTGATGTTGCCAAGCTTGCGGGCGTGAGCAGAGCGACCGCATCCAGAGCGTTGGCCGGCTATGGACGCATCAGCAAGGACACAGTTGATTTAGTTCAGCAGGCAGCAACCAAGCTTGGTTATCGGCCCAACGAAGTTGCCAGGGCAATGCGAGCCGGAACCACCAAGACCATCGGTCTGGTTGTTATTTCGGATTTCACCAATGCATTCTTTGATAGGGCGACCAAGGCCATTATTGACGCCGCCAAGCAAGCTGGATATCAAACCGTTGTTTCTCACACTGACGAGAGCATAGAGAACGAAAAACAGGCGATCAGGACCCTGATTGAAAAAAGAGTCGATGGTTTGATTTTGGTTCCCTCCTCTGATGTCGATCATGAGCACCTCAACAAACAACAGCTTGGTTCGACCCCGCTGGTGCTGATTGACCGCAGGCTTTCAGGTTTGCCCTTTGCCTCCATAACGACTGGAGATTACGAGGGTGCTATTGAGGCAGTGGAGTATGCCCACAGCCAGGGACACGCCAACATGGGGTTCATTGTTGCCGTTCCCCAATTGGCTGGTAGCACGCAGGCTAAACCTCGGATCCCAATTTCCACGGTCGAGGATCGAACCAACGGTTTCGAGAAGGCAATCAAGAAACTGAAAATCAAATCAACAATGTTGTTTTGCGAGGACAGCCAGGAAGGCGCAGAGGCTGCAGTTGAAAACATGCTTAAGTCAAGTAGCCGGCCAAGCATCCTCTTCACATCAAACAACGACATGCTGCTAGCGGTCCTTAGGGTTGCTGGAAGCCTCGGGCTAAAAATTGGATCAGACCTTTCGGTTATTAGCTTTGACGACAGCCCTTGGGCCGCCGCGATGAGCCCAGCAATAACGGTTATTGCACGTCCGGTCGATGAGTTGGGTCGCCGCGCTGTGGATCTGCTCATGCAAGAGATTGGGTCAGATCCCAGGGGCGAGAGCCTCGTCCTACCGACAACATTGATCATTAGGGAGTCTGTCTCCAAGGCGAAAGACTAAAACCTCTAGTTGCCAAGCAAGTTCAGGCTAGGTCAGCACAAGAGATTTCTCCTCCACCCATTGGTCGCAGCCTCTGAACTGCTAACGCTGGAGCATGAGGTTTAGAAAAGAGGTGACCTGATTCCCACCGAGTCATTATTGATCAGGGGTAAGTCGGGAACCTATCGGACAGTGCATGCTGAACACCAGGCTTCGCGCTGGATCTAAACCCAGGCCCTCTTCGCTGCAAAGAAGGTCACGAACCTGGATCGTCCTGCTATGAGTATTGTTGGGCGACTGAACCTGGAAATGTAAAAATTACCTTCGGTTAACCGAACATATCAATGCTGTCCGCATATGCTGTCCGTTAGTTTTAGAGCACCATGTTGCGCGGGTTTCTAAGGCTAGTGAGTCCTAACTCAGTTGTACCCGGCGCTCGCCATGCACTGCCTCGTCGCTCACTAGCCAGAGCATCTGCGATCTCTGTTGCACTTTCATCTTTATTGTTGGTGCCGTTGGCTCCTGCCAATGCAGCGGCGTGTAACCCTACCTCCTCCACAGTAGGAACCGACACAGTCCTTTCTTTCACCGCCGTTGGGACTTGCGATTGGACTGTCCCTACCGGAGTGTCGAGTGTGCGGGTTCTCATAGTAGGTGGCGGCGGTGGTGGTGGCGGCGATGAAGGCGGCGGTGGTGGTGCCGGACAGTTCCGCGACCTTTCCTCGCAGTCAGTTTCCGGCACTGTGACAGTAACCGTTGGTGCTGGGGGACCAGGGGCAGATTATTTTCAATCCGATGCAGCTTTTGCCCTACTGGGAGGCGATTCCAGTGCCTTCGGTGATCTTGTGGCGTTCGGTGGAGGAACCGGTGGATCAGGGGTAAACAGCGCCGCACAGGCAGCAAAAAATGGTCAAGGCGGTGACGGTTACGGGTCTGGCGGCGGAGGTTCAGGAAATGAATCCGGCTATGGCTCGGGTGACGGCGGAGCTGCGGGGACCGGGAACGCTGGCGGAACTCCAGGGACAAGCAAAAGAGGCGGCGGCGGTGGTGGAGCCGGGCAAGCAGGGTCCAATTCAGGTGCCGGCGGAAACGGAGCATCTTCTGACATAACAGGTGTTTCGGTGACCTATGCAGGCGGCGGCGGTGGTGGAGCAGGAAACAGTGCTTCGGGATCGGCTTCGGGCGGCACTGGTGGGGCAGGAAGCGGAGGCGGTAGCGGGACAGCACCAACATCAGCCTCGGCTAATTCAGGGTCCGGCGGCGGTGGCGGCGGCGGTGTAGCTGGAAATGGGATTACCCAATATTATGGTGGGAACGGCGGTTCGGGAATCGTAGTTGTCCGCTACACAACCCCGGTCGTGCCGACCACAGTCCAAAACTTCACCGCAGCAACCAGGCTGGTTGATGCGGACATTTTGGCTGACAGTGTGACTCTGAACTGGACGGATCTTACTGGACAGACTCCTGCTGTCACCGGGTATGTAATTGAGAGCAAAAAGGCCGGCACTGTTACTTGGGCTACAGCAGCAATCGTTGGTGTCGTAACGACGGCAACTGTTGGCTCACTGGATGATGGGGCGACCTACTCATTCCGGATCGCTGCCGTGAACTCAATCGGAACTGGGTCAATGTCAACTGCAGTTGATTCGAGGCCGGTGTCAAACCTCGACATGGCATTAGACATGGGCGAGTACTACCTAGAGTCAGCCGGAAATGCGATCGATACGATTGCGTTCACCATGGAGGCGTGGGTGAACTACGACGGCACCAGAACAGGCTTTTATCGTAGCATTGTCAATCAATACGAAGCCGGTGCTGATCGCGTCTACATTGTCATCAATCCCTCCAACCAGATTCAGTATGCCTGGGGAGATCAGAACGTAGCGATTCCAGCCTCAACCTACTCGCTACCAGTTGGTGAATGGGTCCACCTTGCGCTTACGCGCGATGTTAGTGGCGATCCAAAGTTCTACGTGAATGGCAGCTTGATCTCGTCGAGCACAACTTCCAGAACCGCAATACCAAACGAGAAGCTAAGGATTGGGCCAAGGTCTGGGGCACCGTCAGAATACTTTGGCGGTCTAGTGGACCAGGTGAAGATTTGGAGTGGAGATCTAAGTGCAACAGAACTCTCAGCTTCGATGCATGCCTATGGGGATAAGACCTCTGACGGTGGAAGCGTCGCCAACGAGACCCTAACGACCCACTATGACTTCAATGATTTTTCTAGCACTTCGATTGTTCCTGACCAGACCGGCAGTAATGACCTGACGCGTGTTGGTGACACCACCACCGCACTCAGCCCGCTGGTTATCAAGGACACAACTACCCGTCCTGGCTACGCACTGTTTAGCTTCCAGCGAAGCTACCTGACTGCCACCGGTGGTTGGACGCCAGAAGCCAACATCTCTGGTGCAGAGGCATTGGTTGTTGGCGGCGGTGGTGCAGGTGGGTTTGCAAAGCAGTTTTCCGCTGGCGGCGGTGGAGGTGGGCAAGTTTCTTCTTCTTCCTCGTTCAGTCTTAGCACATCGGACCCGGTCTTCATCAAAGTGGGCGAGGGGGGCGTCGCAGCGACTGACTCATTTATTCAGAACGCAGACACTGTTCCGACTGGAGGGCAATCTTCCGGCCTGAGCGATAGCTCAGAGAGCTTATCCGCTAGTGCCGGTGCCTTTGGCGCCAGTGGAAATGGGACAGCACACGTTTCGTTCGAGTACGGAGTTGCAGCTGGCGGGTCTGGATACCACTCTGGGGGAGGGGGCTCCGCTCAGGCAAACAACTCAACGAGATTCGGGAGTGCCGGGGTTGGATCATCTACACGAGGTGGGGATGCCCTGCACAATTCAAGCGACGGCGGTCTGCAAGCCGGCGGAGGTGGCGGAGGGGCAGGTGGCAACGGAGGAAACGCGACCTCCTCATCAGGGGGCTCGGGTGGAGTCGGAGTCGAATCCTCAATAACTGGAACAGCCACTTTCTTTGGAGGGGGAGGCGGTGGAGGTAAGCGCACTACTGGCACCGCAGGATCCGGTGGTCAGGGTGGTGGTGGAGCCGGTGGAGTAGACGCTTTTGGGGCGACTGCAACAACAAATTCTGGTGGCGGCGGTGGTGGTGCCGGGGATAGTTCAGATGGCAAAGTTGGAGGTCATGGCGCCTCAGGCATCGTCATTCTGGCGTATGCGCTGACGCCTTCAGCGCCAACTATCAATTCAGTTTCCTCGATAACGGCCACCACTGCTTCGGTTTCCTTCACCGCACCTAGTTATGCCCCCGAAACCATCACCAAGTATCAGTGGACCGCAGATGGATCAACCTGGAATGACATCTCTGGAACCAGCTCGCCATTGAGTGTCACCGGCTTGGCTCAAAACACTACATTTGCAGGCTTCAAGATAAGGGCGGTCTCTAACACTTATAACGGAACTGCCTCCAGTGCTGCCACATCATTTTCAACCCCTAGTAATTTGGCAATCATCACACCGTCCTCAGGACTAAGTGCCACGTTTGGCCAGGCCATCTCGGCAATAACCATTGCCACATCTGGCGGCTCTGGAACAAATGTGTTCAGTGTTTCTTCCGGGACGCTGCCGGCAGGGCTTTCTTTGAACACTTCCACCGGTGTGATTTCAGGAACCCCAACTGCTGTCGGAGATCAGGCGATTGAAATCACCGTTACTGACAGCAGCACTGCGACCGCCACCACCTCAAGCTTCACGATCTCAGTTGCTGCTGAAACACTTTCTGCTGGAACCACAACTCTGAGCGCAACCACAGACACCCTGAAATCAATCAGTGCTTCTTGGTCTGCAGTGTCAAATGCCAGTTCCTACACAATCAAGATTTACAACTCATCAGGGATCACTCTTCTAGAAACAATCAGTTCGATTGCAAGCTCTGCCACTTCACTAACACTGAACGCTTCTAATTTTGCAGCTATCGCAGATGGCACGACCTATAAGGTAACTCTCACCGCTGTTGGCACCGGGAACTATCAGTCCAACGAAGGTACTCAAACCTCGGTCACAACACTGAACCAATACACAATTACCTACAACGCTAATGGTGCTACCAGTGGAACTGTTCCGTCTGCTCAGACCAAGACTGAAAACTCCAACCTTACGCTGGCTTCCAACTCCGGCTCTTTGATAAAGATTGGATACGAGTTTGATGGCTGGAATACACAATCAGACGGCCTGGGAACCAGCTACGCAGGAGGCGCTACCTACTCGTTGGATGCCAGCGACGAGCTATTTGCCAAGTGGGTTCAGGCAACTGGGCCATCCGGCCCAGTTTCAGTGACCACCACGCCAAGTGGATCCTCTCTGGTTGTGACCTGGGACACTCCAGTTGAGCTAGCCTCCAAGACTGTAACTGGATACAAGGTTGAGTACGCAAACGCTGATCGTGACACCTGGGAAACCGCTGGTCAGGAACCTTGGGAGGTTGCTTCTAGCGCAATTGCTGCGGACTCAACCAGCTACACAATCACCGGTTTAACGTTGGGCGAAAGTTACTACGTGAGGGTTGCCGCCCTCTATTCGGGTGGCCAAGGTGCATACGGGTATCGGTGGACAAGTAATCCTGTTTATGAAACCACACAGGCTTTCCGAAACGGCGATGGTGAAATCGTTTACTCAAGCGGAAAGGGCGTTGCTTCCGATGGGAGCGCTGAAACGTCTGTCACCGACTTTTCACGGGTTCGATATCGCATGGAGGCAACCTACGGAAGTGCCGATAATTACGTAGATGCAAACTTTGACAGAGATCTAGGAACAGCTTCTTCGGGTAGCTCCACATTCAGCTCAATAGACAAACTTCAGGTCCCAACAACTTCTGGAACGGGTAGACAGTTCAAGGTTCATGGAAATGTTTCGGATCTGAACATCCAGTCAAACGTTACTAGCGTGGCGGACGGTGCTGGTTTCAATGGTCGAGTGGAGATTTGGGAGACGAATTACACCGCTACGGTGCCAACTGAATTCTCTGGTAGTGGAAGTGGCACCGCCTGGGACATAGCAGACTCGCCTGGTAATACTGGACAATACGGTAGCTTCCAGCTTCACCGACTTGATGATGTGAACGAGCCGGTAATGGCATGGAACGCGCATTTTGCCGCGAGTATTAATCTGGTTGATATTGGTTTTGGTCCTCAGCCAACTGGGGAACCAGACTGGACATTTGCTGCAAGAGACAATGGCGCATCCGACCGAACAAATTTCAAGCTTCAAATTTTTGTAAATGAACCGGTTGAGATGCCAAGCTCCTACTCTGTGACCTGGAACTCCAACGGAGGCAGTTCCGTCACCGGCTCAGTGGTGAGCGCAGGCGCGCAACTAACTGAGCCAACAGCTCCAACCAGGCCTGGCTTCAATTTCGCCGGTTGGTCAGCAACTGACGGTGGGGCAGTTGTTAGCTTCCCCTACACTCATGGCAAAACTGCCGATTTCACAATGTATGCAGTCTGGGAGCGGGCAAACTACACAGTCACTTTCGATTACAACTACGACGGCGTGGCTGACGGCACACTTACCCACAACTCAGGTGGCACCGTTACTCTGCCAACTCCTTCATCAAGAAGCGGTTATGACTTCAAGGGCTGGTACACCGCAGCTTCTGGTGGCACCAAGGTTGGGGATGCCGGTGACACCGCATCCACGCTTTCAGGCACCGACCTGGTTCTTAGGTATGAGCTGGACGATCCAAATTCTTTTCCAGGCAGTGGCACCACGGTCACCGACACCGCAAGCAGCATTTCTTCAGTCACTGGCTCAGTTGATGGCACTGCAATTAACGGCCCAGTGTTCTCCACCCAAGACGGCATGTATTTCGAATTTGATGGAACCAATGACTACCTACGAACAGGGAACCTTTACTCCAGGATGGGGGCTGGAAACAACCAAGTTTCTCTGTTCGCTTGGGTTTATCCAACCGGCAACGGTGTTGTGGTCTCTGAGCTCGGTCAAACTACAATCAACGCTTCCTGGCATGATTCCCAGATAGAGGTCGTAGGCGGTAAATTCAAGTTCCGCACCTGGAGCCCTGCTGCATCCAGTACCCCAGCAGTAACCTCCGACAGCATCACGCTCAACCAGTGGTACTACGTCGGCCTTGTCTATGACGGAACTAGGCTCACCGGTTATGTCGATGGCGTTTCAGTGGGCAGCACAGCTAACTACACCAGATCGGCACCGACAACAGGCCTCTATTACGCGTTAGCGGCAACTGACGGGACAAACCTTGGAGATGGCACCTACGGTGACTTCAGGCTTGGCTCGTTCCATGTCTACAAGTCCGGGATTAGTGCAGCCACAGTTTTGGATAACTACCAGGCAACCTGTATTCGATTTGATTCTGGCTGCACGCAGCAGACTCTGTATGCGCAGTGGGAGGTCTCTGAGTTTGCGGTCACTTATGCCGCAGGTGATAACGGAACCGGTGCCAGCCAAACTGCGACCAAGGATGATGGTGTGGATCTCACCCTGCCAGATTCTGCAACAGCAAACAGTTACTTCACCAGAACCGGTTACACCGTTACTTCTTGGTCAACAAATTCCGACGGATCAACCTCTGACTATGCATTCGGAGCCAGCTACACAACCGAAGCAGATGAGACGCTATACCCAGTCTGGACTGCAGACACCTACACAATTACTTTCAACCGGGGCTCCCTAACAGGCTCAACAGGCGCTGATCAAACTGCAACCAAGACCTACGGCGTGAATCTAGCGCTCCCGGATTCAGCAACAGCCAATACCTATTTCACAAAGACCGGTTACACGGTAACCGGTTGGTCACTCTCAGGCGATGGCTCAACCTCAGACTTTGATCTTGGTGACAACTACACGGCCAATGTTGCAGATAACATCTTCCCGGTGTGGACGGCTGACACCTACACAATCACCTTCAATAAGGGCGATGATGGCACCGGCACTGATGAAACCGCCACCAAGACCCACGATGTTGATTTCACCATTCCTAATTCAGCAACATCAAATGGCTACTTCACTAGAACCGGATACAGCATCAGCTCTTGGTCAACTAACTCTGATGGATCGACCTCTGACTATGCATTCGGAGCCAGCTACACAACGGAAGCAGATGAGACGCTATATCCAGTTTGGACTGCCAACACCTACACAGTTACCTACAACTACAACGGTGCTACCGGTGGTAACAGTGCTGCCACATCCAGCTACACCGTTGACGGCATTGTTGTCTCACTGCCAACCCCAACCAAGCCTGGCTACACCTTTGCGGGTTGGTACTCAGATTCGGGTCTAACTGCTTCAATTGGTGCAGCTGGCGCCAGTTACTCACCAAGCGCTGACGTTACCGCCTATGCCAAGTGGAGCGCAGCCACCTTTACGGTGATCTATGCCTACAACGATGCCGATGGTGGCAACTCGACTGCCAGCAGTACCTTCACCACCGGCGGCACAGTAATAACACTGCCAACCCCAACCAGAACCGGCTACACCTTTGGCGGTTGGTATTCAAATAGCAACTTGACTGATCTTTCTGTTGTCGGTGCAGCCGGGGCAAGCTACTCACCGACAGTGAACCTGACCATCTATGCAAAGTGGACTGCCATCACCAGGTCCGTGACCTACAACACCACTAATGCAAGCTCTGGCTCGGCACCAACCGATGCCACCGACTACACAATTGGCCAAAGCGTGATTCTGAAGTCAAACTCTGGATCTTTGGCTAGAACCGGCTACACCTTTGCCGGTTGGGTAACCAACAGCGATGGCTCTGGCACTGCCAAGAATGCTGGCGAAACCCTGAGCGTTGCAACGGCCAACATTAATCTTTACCCACAGTGGTCTGCCAACACCTACACGATCACCTACCATCCAAACGGAGCCTCAGGTTCGCTTGCTAAGGCAAGCGACAGCTTCACCACCGGGGATTCCAACATCACCCTCCCTGGGGCTGGAACCATGACCAAGGTCGGTTTTGACTTTGGTGGTTGGTCCAGCACTCCAGCTGGTAGCTCGGTTGGTTCGACCTATAACACCACCTCGGACATCACCCTCTATGCAATCTGGACCCTGAAATCCATCACCTACAGCTATGCCAAGGGTTCTGACGGCGATGGAAACTCACTGGCCAGCTTTAGTTTCAGTGCTTCCTTCCCAACCGGGGCTACTGCCACCTATGGAACCGTAGTGACGCTGTCTGCAAGTGTCGATGCTGAAATTGACGCGCAATCACCAGCCGGCATCGACCACCAGTTCTTTGGTTGGTCAGATGGCACCAGCGTCTATGACGCTGGTGACAGCTTCATCCTTGGGGAAAGTAATCCAACCTTCACTGCTCAGTGGGCCAAGGTTTACTCGGTGCGCTACTCGGTGGCCGGTGGAACCTTTGCAGGTTCTGACCTAATCACAGATTCTGATTGCGAAGGTGGCGACAACACGTGCACCAATGGCCAGCTAATCACCCTAAACTCTGCCCCTACCAGAACCGGTTACACCTTCACCGGCTGGGAGGATCAGTCAGGGGACTCCTTTACTGCCGGCCAGGAAAATGTTCAGGTGAAGGCAACCAGCTACCTGTTTTATGCACAGTGGCAGGCGATCCAATACAACATGGGGTTCAACTCACTGGGTGGATCAAACGCTATTTCAAACCAGACAAAAACCATTGGACAGCTGCTAACCATGCCTAATCCAGGCACCAAAACTGGTTATAGCTTTGGTGGCTGGTCGGATGGTTCAGAACTTTTCGGTGTCGGCACGACATTTACTGTCGGCTCATCGTCCAAGAGCTTCAGCGCAGTTTGGAATCCAAACGTCTACACAGTCACCTACGACTGGCAGGGCGGTGTTGCATCCGGTTCAGCTAAGTCAGCCGACAGCTATACCGTCGGCACCGGAGCCATGACGCTGCCAACAGCAGTTGGCTCGAGCTATGCAAGAGATGGTTATGACTTTGCAGGCTGGTCAACCTCTGCTGGCGGTAGTGCAGTTTCAAGCTTTGAACCAACTGCAGACGATGTTCTTTATGCGCTCTGGGACGACGGTAACTACACCCTGAGCTATGACGCCAAGGGCGGCACCGGTTCTGGTGCCGGTTCAGTTGCCAGAACTGGCTCCATCACTCTGCCAACACCGGTTCGTTCAAACTTCACCTTTGTTGGCTGGTATGACCAGGCAACCGGCGGCAGCAAGCTTGCTGACGGTGGCGCCAGCTACACACCAGTTGCCTCCACCAGCTTCTATGCCCGCTGGGTGCAGAACTCCCTCTACGGTGTTGATGAGGCAACTCTGGAAACCGCAGCAACGTTAACCGTTGGTGGAGACCAGAGCGGTGGGTCGCTGACCAGAAACCACTCAGCCAGCGGCACCTCAGCCAGTGTGGTTGTTCCAAACGGAGCACTGCCTGCAAACACCGTTGTCACCGCTCGCTACTTCAAAGACACCGAGCGTCAGTCTGGTTTGATTCCTGGTGACAACAACTACATCTTCTCGTTGCTAGTTTCTTGGCTCACTGGTTCTGGTGACTCGGCAACCGTTCCAAACACTGCAGCTGGCAAACCAATTTCGGTGACTCTCACAAGTTCTGCAATCAAGACCGGTCAAATGATCTACCAGGTTGTTGGAACCACCGTCACCGAACTTGGTCGAGCCACCAGCGACGGTTCCATCACCGTTGAACTAACCGAAGACCCTGAAATCGTTATTGCTGCAACTAAGCCAAGCGCTCCAACTTCAGTTTCTGCGGTGGCAGGCGACACTCAGGCAACTGTCTCGTGGACTGCTCCTGAGTCAGGTGGTTCGGCAATCACCGGGTACACAGTGACATCAAACCCTGGCTCCTTCACCTGCACCACTGCAACCACCTCCTGTGTTGTGACCGGGCTCACAAATGGCACCAGCTACACCTTCACTGTCACCGCCACCAACTCCGTTGGCACCTCAACAGCTTCTGGTTCTTCAAGCTCAATTGCGGTTGCCGCAACCACCTACAACGCAAGCTTCAATGCAAACGGCGGCTCAAGTGTTTCAACCGCCACCTTCATCGCAGGCGGGAGCATCAGCGAACCAACTGCTCCAACCAGGTCTGGCTTCAGCTTCAATGGTTGGAGCACCACCCTGGATGATGCCGCAACCAAGGTGACCTTCCCCTACTCACCAGGCGTCACAACCAACATCACTCTTTATGCGCTGTGGACTGCGGACCCAGTGCCGGTAAGCGAGGACTCTGGAAATGCAGGAAACGGTTCTGGTTCAACACCAAGCCCAACCCTGAAGCCAACACCTCCGGCGACGCCAGTCACTAAGCCGGTTGGTTCCGTTGCCGGAAGCACCGAACAAATCAAGATCGTCGCCGATGCACCAAAGGAAAAGCTGGTCGCAACAGGTCTTGGTTGGGAGCTGCAGGTTGCCGCTAAAGCTGCAACTGGTGAGGCAGCACCGGTGAAGGAAAACCTAAACCTTGAATTCCAGCTCGGTTCCAGGGCTCAAGTTTCTGGCACAGGACTTAGACCAAAGACCACTGTTTCGGTTTGGGTGTTCTCCGACCCAACCTATGTTGGTGAAGTTGAAACCGACAGTGCTGGTGCTTTTGATTCGAACTTGGTGTTGCCAGCAAACATCCTGCCTGGTGATCACACCCTGCAGGTTCTTTCAACTGACTCTCTTGGTCGAGTAATCACCCTGAACATTCCAATCACAGTCAAGGGCAAGGTCACTGTTGGTTCCTTCAAGGGTTACCTCGCCCTCTACACCAAAGACCTAATGGGTCAAAAGCTCTCAGCAAAGGTTGCGGGCAAGTGGTTGGTGCAGGACCCAATTGCCAACTACAAGAACTATGGCTATTCAAGAATTGTTCGAAAGACCGGAGCCGGTTACAGGATCTACGTTCACCTCTATTTGAATGGTGCGTTTTTGAGAACCGATGTGATTACTACCAAGTAGTAAGGACTTTCAAGAGCGACCCAAAAGAGGAAAACCCTTTTGAAATTGGTCTAGGGCAGCTATTCGTTCTTGTCTATTGCTGAAATAAGTCGTGTAATCAAGCCACCATCCGTGGTCATCGCGGCTACTTGCTTGTTTTCGGCCCCGAGGGTTCATGGCTGTGGCAAACCGGGTTGTCACATGGAAGTGCGTTTTTCACGACAGACTTAATAGTTTTGTAATGTTAACTTTACAAATATGCCAATTTTGTGGTAAAACATGTGAATGAGATCCTTACGCGTTCCCGCCATCTTGGCCTCCGGCATCTTGCTCCTGTCTGTGTCACCCCAGGCTCAACAACAAGCCAATGCGGCCTTCGCAGGAGACAAATCCACAGCTGTGACCATCAGCGTTGATGGAAACAGCGCGGATCTAACGCCCACCTGGATCGACGGCGAAACCGCCAAAAAGGCGGCTTTCGGCGGCGGGGACATCGGCGGCGCGGGCAACAACGAGCTAACCACCATGTATACGACTAAATCCAGCGGTGATATCTCCGGAGCGTTACTGCGCAACATGGCTCAGGGCGGGGTCGAGGAAATATCGTGTGCGGCTGGATACGTAAACGGTGCTGGGGTAGCAACTTCCAAGGAGTATTACCAAAGGTCCCAAGTGACCCTTGGGAACCTACCGACAGATGCCGCAAAACGCGTATGGGCCTTTTATGATGCAAATGTTGGATCTGGAAGCGGCATCAAGGAGATTCCTCATTTTAACCATATCGCTGGTGCTCCAGATATCGAAAACACGAGAATCGATGCAACCGCCAATTTAACAAAACTATGCGACGGGACGACTCTTTTTGTTGTCAAAGCAGATGACAGCGCAGCCTCTTCAGGAACCCTGGACCTCGGGGCGGCCAGAACGACCGCTGGCGTTTACCAAGACGAAGTGAGCTCCACTACTTCGGTGAGTTTTAATGTCTATGTCCCGATGGATGCTTCGGATAGTGACGCCTCGACGATTCAGTTGGCTCTCGGTTTTGTCATTGACCGCGGCACTTCCGCCAATGACGGCAGCGATCTTGACGACACAACTAGAGACGTCGCGATCGAAACGACGATTTATGCGAAACCTTGGTGGGCAACCGCTCACGAAGGAGCCGGCCACAGCGATCATCCCGAGCACGACGAAGTCCACGAGATTCTGCCTGCCTGCAGTTCTCCGGGAGCCAGCGACGTTGCATGTGTGATTCAAGCTGACACAGGCGTTTTTGAAACTGATGGCACGACTCGACTTGATGACGGGGCAAGTACGGGAACCTCTGTCGTGCTGACGTGGCTCGGGGATGCGAATAATTTTGAGGCCAGGTTGAGCCTGGCGCCAATTCTGCCAATCGGCTCAGGCGGGTTCTCAGTTCCCGTAGATAAGGTTTCCAGAATCTCTGTCAGCTGGCCAACAAGCGGAACTCATTACGGGGCAACCTTTGGTTCAGGTGATGCCGAGGTCGATTTCTCGCTGGCAATTGCCGACACTCCTGTGCTGGTCAACCCTGCTTCGGCAGCCTCAGAAACCAACAGATGGAGCGTCACAGAAGCGTCTAACAGGATCATCACCACACTCAATGGCACCGCAAAATCCACCTCCAGCGGAATTTCCAGAGACACCTGGTGGCCTCAGTGCAGCGTTGACATTTCCGGCGACACCGTGTCTCCGGACAAATGCGGCGAAGACATGGACGGTTCAGTAACGAGTACAGAAATGGTCTTCAGTAGCGTTCCAGCAACCGTCAACCTTATGGTTTCGCCAAATGCTGCACCGTTGGCAGGCGGACTGGTTTCGACAAATGGTCAAGGATTCGCTTTTGGCCAAGAGACCTTCGACGGTGACTCGTTCCAGTTCGCAGTAGCCGGTCCCTCCTACACTTCAGCTGGTGATTCGCGAAGCACCGATGGTTTTTACTACGTTTGCGTACCAGCCGCCTATCTGTCCGGTGCGTTTGAAACCTCGGCAGACGATGCGGCAGCCAACTGGCAGGGAACGCGAGATGGGTCTGACTCTTCGACGAACTTTACAACCGGCACTTGTGGAGCTGGAGACACCGGGCTCGTTGCCTCATTGCCTCAATTTGGCTACTCAGCACCTTTGTTCCGATTGTTGCCAGTTGAGGTTGCTGCCGCTCCAGTTGCAGCAGCACCAGCGGCGCCTGCCGCTCCACAGCCCTACATGGGACCTATCCCAACCGGATACTCTGACAGGTCCCCAGCCGTCGGAGACCCGGTAGTTGTCTCAGGATTCAGACTCAGTACGGTGACCTCTTGCACCATTGATGGAATTGAGGCCCAGATCAGTTCTCTAAGTGCAACCGGGTTCACGCTTGTCGTGCCAGCAGGTGTGGAGCCAGGATTGAAAAACCTGGTTATCTCGTCGGCTTACGGAAGACTAATTGCGCAAGGTGCGATCACCGTAACTGAGAAGGTAGTGCCCGTAGCGGAGCCTGTAGTAGAGCCCGTTGTTGCAACAGGC
>Ga0209138_1001352_pt1 | contig 21290 bp, 20 predicted proteins | sample SaaInl3SG_22_DNA_FD_184645 | JGI IMG/M metagenome (GOLD analysis project Ga0209138, IMG submission 184645) | Marine microbial communities from expanding oxygen minimum zones in the Saanich Inlet - ESP_153SG_22_DNA (SPAdes) (version 2) | ecosystem: Environmental > Aquatic > Marine > Intertidal...
TCACAACCAAATCAGCGCTTAACGCCCTTTCAAGGGCAACGTTTTCAACTCCGAACTCTGTTGCCAGGTCCGATGACTTGGCTGGGTTGCGACCCCAAATTGCGGTGCGACTTGACTCAAAGGCGACCAGGGCTGAGCGAGCCGATGCACCTGTTCCAAGAATCGAAACCGTACCGGCTGCGTGTGAACCTGCAGCCTGTTGAAGTCCAAACACGTCTGTGTTGAAGCCGCTCCAGCCTGATTGAGTTCTAAAAAGAGTGTTGCAATTCTGCGTGCGAATGCCTGTTACGTCGTGGTCTTTGGCAATTTGGTAGGCCTGCGTCTTCAGCGGCATCGTCACACTTAGGCCGCGCAGGGAAACATTTTCAGACAAGAACGCGGCGAGATCAGTCACATCGTGTGCGTTATAGCTGGCATCCTTGGCCAAAAGCTCGAAGCATGCTTGGTGAATCAACGGGGACTTGGAGTGGGAAATCGGCGATCCCACCACCGCGAATTGGTCTGTCATGTTCTATGGGTTGTCTCGGAGCCACTGGCGGTAGAGGTCTGCTGCTTTTTCATGCTCGGCCAGCGTTTCAGAAAACACTGTCTCGCCTGTGTTGAGGTTTATAGAAACGAAGTACAGCCAATTCCCAGTAGCTGGCCTCAGAGTGGCCTCAATGGCTAACGAACCAGGGTTTGATATAGGGCCGATTGGCAATCCCGGGTGGGCGTAGGTGTTGAAAAGGGAATCAGTATCTTTGAGTCCCTCTTGAAAAGACTCGAGGTTGCCCTCATACCGGTATTTCACGGTTGGATCAGACTGCAGTGCTATTCCCTTGTCTAGACGATTGGCAAATACACGAGAAATCTTATAGAAGTCTTCTTGCAACATTCCCTCGGCTTGCACGATCGATGCCAACGTCAAAACCTCGAATGAATCCAAGAGGGAAATTTCATACTTTGCCAGTTCGCCTTCGAGTCGATCCACCATTGTTGACACCACATCTGCAGCTGTTGGGTTTGGGTCGAACGTATACGTAGCTGGGAAGAGGAAGCCTTCGATCGTAGGAATGCCCTGGGGCAAGCGCTCCATTTGAGCGTCAAAAGCAGACTCCATGTCCTCCGAAGAAATGCTCAAGTCTGCTTGAACGCGCTCCAAAACCTCAGCGACCGTGAAGCCTTCAGGAATTGTCGTACTCACTGTTACGCGATTCTCGCCACTCATCAATAGAGCAAGGGCAGCCGACCCGGATAACTTAGTTGGAAACTGGTACGTGCCGGGGAAAAAAACCAGGTTTACATTGAGCATGTCGCGGTAGATGGCATCAAAGCTTTGAATGATGTCGGCTTCAACCATCGAGCGGGCAACATCCTCGCCACTTTGGCCTGGAAGTATGATTAGTTGGGTTGGCGGGCCAGGTTCTCCCGAGTAATCCTCAACTTGAAACCTAGATAAGAACTCCTGAATGGTGCTGCCAGCTGCGAACAATCCTCCAGCGACTAAGCCGAAAATGAGCAGGATGGCGATAAACCCGGCTGCGAAAGATCGTTTGGATTTTCTTGGAACTTCCTCTTCTTGAAAGTCATCGCTCAAGAGCGTCCTCCAATGTCAAACCGGACAAGTTTCCGTCGCGCTCAGATTCAATCGCGAACTCCAATATAAGGCTTGCCGCGGCTGCGTCTATAAGGCTCTTCTGTTGCCTTGTGTTTTTTCCAGCGTTGTGAAGTGCACTCTTTGCGGAGACGGAAGTAAGGCGCTCGTCTATCATTCGAACTTCTGGAACGCCACGCGAAAGCTTAGCGGCGAAATCTAGCGCCATATTCGTGCTAGCAGTGTTTGATCCGCTAAGTGAAATGGGTAGCCCGACATACACAGCACCGGCATTTACTTCGCTGGCTAGATCGAGGATTCTAGCTATCGCATTCTCGTCGTTTTTGATTGCCGAGTGCGGCAGACAAAGTGACCCTGTGGAAACGGCAACGCCGATACGCGCTAGCCCCACATCGAGACCAATTTTGCGCATTAGACCGCTGCTGCAGCGGCCGCCATGGCTTTCTCAAGAGAAGCAATGTCCGTGCCACCACCCTGGGCTAAGTCTGGTTTCCCACCGCCACCACCGCCGAGAATCTTGGACGCGATTGAGACAAGCGCGCCAGCTTTGACACCGTTAGAAACAGATTTCTGGCCTACGGCAACAATCACGGTGGCAGATGTATCGTTCGCCGTTGCAACAATCACCACTGCTTTGTCTCCGAGTTCTGACCTAAGAGCTAAAGCGAGAGATCGCAATTCATCGGCGGTCACATCGTTGAGGATGAGCTTTAGAACCTTGCCGCTATCGCTTTCAACGGCTTGCTTTGCAAACTCTGGAACCCTAGCTTGGAGTTCACCCGCTTTTTGGGCCGAAACATCTTTCTGCAATTGCTTGAAGGATGACAATTCTGCTAGAACTTTCTGCTCCAATTCTTCAGTCGCTACTTTGAGCTCAGATGCCAGCTTTCGAACCAGGTTGCGCTCGGCCTGCAATGCACTGAGTGCATCCATGCCAACCATGGCCTCGATGCGTCTCGATCCAGAGCCCACAGAAGACTCACCGGTGATGCTCACCAGACCAATTTGAGTAGACCTGGAGACATGGGTTCCGCCGCAGAGCTCTCTAGACCATGGTCCACCAATCTGCACCACTCTGACTTGCTCATCGTAAGTCTCGCCAAACAGTGCAATGGCACCAAAATCCTTGGCTTCTTGGACGCTCATGTATTGAGCACTCACGGCCAAGTCAGCTCGAATTGCCAGGTTGGAAACGTGCTCTACTTCGCTCTTGGTCTCTTCGCTAAGCGACTGGTTCCAGGAAAAATCAAGTCGCATGTATCCAGGTCTATTGAATGATCCCGATTGCAATGCCTCGGGTCCAAGCACCTGTCGAAGAGCAGCGTGGACGACGTGAGTTGCGCTGTGCGACTGACATGCACCTAAGCGCCAATCTCGATCTACTATCGCCATCAATACAGTCCCGTTGGTGATTTCACCCTTCTCAACGCGCACTCGGTGCGAGAACAGACCCTTTACTGGCTTCTGGACATCGAGTACCTGGAGTGTGAATCCGTCTCCGGTCAGCTGTCCTGCGTCCGCAGCCTGACCTCCAGACTCGCCGTAGAGCGGTGTCCGGTTAAGGAATACTTCTCCGATTTGACCTTCTGAAAGGCTTTCTACTCCCTGCCCATCGCGCACGAGCCCAATAACAGTAGCTTCGGATTCCAGTTGGTCGTAGCCCAAGAATTCAGTCTCACCAAGCGCTCTAGCCGCGCTGTAAACCTGCAGTGAACCACCACCGGTCTTTTTGTTTTGAGCATCTTGCTTAGCCCGTTGCTTTTGCTCCTGCATTAGCTGATCGAAGCCATCTCTATTTACTTCGATGCCTGACTCGCCAGCTATTTCAATCGTTAGGTCAATTGGGAAACCATAGGTGTCGTGAAGCAGGAAGGCAGTTTCTCCAGACAGGATGCCCTTGGCTTCTTTGACCGCGCTCTCGAGAACTTGAGTTCCAGTCTCCAAGGTTCTAGCGAACCCGGCTTCTTCGGAGAGGGCAGACCGCAGAACTCGTTCGAAATTCTCCTCAAGCTCAGGGTAGGCATCAACCATGGCGTTCTTGCTTACCTCAAATAGCTCGGCGAAGCTGTTGCCTTTCACGCCAAGCAATCTCAGTGCTCTGATTGATCGCCTGAGTAGGCGTCGCAAGACATAGCCGCGACCCTCGTTAGACGGTGATACTCCGTCGGACATCAACATCAAAGAAGAACGAACATGATCGGCAATTACTCGCATGCGGACATCGTCAACTTCGTCAGCACCGTATTCCTTGCCGCTTAATTTTGCTGCCAGGTCAATCAAGGGTCGGATTTGATCAATCTCGTAGATGTTCTCTACCTCTTGGAGCAGGAACGCCACCCGCTCAAGGCCCATGCCAGTGTCGATGTTTTGTTTGGGTAATTCACCGAGGATCTCAAAGTGGTCTTTTGTGCCGCCGTCGGCCCTCTCATACTGCATGAACACGAGGTTCCAGATTTCTATGTAGCGGTCTTCGTCCGCGACAGGTCCGCCCTCGATGCCGTACTCGGGACCTCTGTCAAAGTAAATCTCCGAACAAGGACCGGCGGGACCACGTTGACCTGTGGACCAGTAGTTGTCCGCCATGCCGCGTTTTTGAATTCGCTCTGCTGGAATAGAGGTCTGCTCTAGCCAATACTGGATTGACTCCTCGTCATCTTCATAGACGGTCGCCCATAGCTTCTCAGGGTCAAAGCCGTAGCCGCCCTTATCTATCGAACCAGTTAGGAGCTCCCATGCAAATGAGATGGCTTCCTTCTTGAAGTAGTCGCCAAAGCTGAAGTTTCCATTCATCTGGAAAAAGGTTCCGTGGCGGGTAGTTTTTCCAACCTCGTCAATGTCGAGAGTCCTTACGCACTTCTGGACTGAAGTTGCGCGCTTGTATGGCGAGGGTGTTACACCGGACATGTAAGGGATGAAGGGCACCATGCCAGCAACCACAAACATCAGAGTTGGATCTTGACTGATTAGCGGGGCGCTTGGAACCACTGTGTGGCCCTTGGATTCAAAGAAGGACAGCCAACGCCGCCTGATCTCGGCTGTCTTCATGGTTACTTTTTTGGTTTAGAAGCTTTTTGAATCTCTGCTTCGCGTTCCTGATAACCGGATGTGACTGCGGTCGAGAAATCCTTGGCTGCAAGCTTGATGTCATCAACTGTCTGCTGAGCTTTGGGGTTATCACGCATCTGAATAATGCTCACTGCACCGATTGCGGCACCGGCTATAAACCAACCTAATTTTGACATCGCTACCTCCTCTTTCCGAATGCTTTTGAAACACCTTGCAGGACGCCAAATATCTTCGAAAGTGGCGCTCCAACCGAAGCTGTGAACACTGCCACCAACGAAGAAATGTTCGTGGTTACCTGCTCAACATCTTTTGTGATGTTGTCAACTCTCTTCAGTTGCTTATTGGCTTCCGAGAGGGTTGTCTTTGCTTCAGCGAGAATGGGCTCGAATTCGTTATTGAACACCGACACTGTTTCTGCTGTCTTATCGATCAACTTCCCAAGCTTCACAAGTGGGAAGCCAAGCAGAAGTACAAGCAGAGCTACGCTAGCGGCCAAGATGACCACAGCGAGCTCTCCGCCTGTCATTCTTTACTACCTAGCTGCGTAGTACTCAACTACGAGCTGAACTTCACAGGTCACGGGGACCTCTTCACGCTTGGGGCGACGAACAAGAGTTGCTTGCAGTTTGTCCAGATCAACGGAAATGTACTCAGGAGTCTTAGCTAGCACGTCCGAGTGTCCACCAGCTGCCGCAACCTGGAAAGGTTCGGTTCGCTCGCTCTTCTCGTGGACGTGAATCATCTGTCCTGGCTTAACTCTGAATGATGGGCGGTCAACGCGCTCACCGTCGACAAGGATGTGACGGTGAACAACAAGCTGCCTTGCCTGGGAAATGGTTCTTGCCATACCTGAGCGAAGCACAAGTGCGTCCAGACGCATCTCTAGCAGCTCAACCAGGTTCTCACCGGTAAGTCCAGAAGTGCGCTTGGCCTCCTGGAAAGTCTTGCGAAGCTGAGCTTCGCGAATTCCATATTGCGCGCGCAGACGCTGCTTCTCACGAAGTCTGACTGCGTAGTCAGAGTCGCTCTTACGCTTTGTGCGGCCGTGCTGACCCGGTCCATAGGGTCGTTTTTCCATGTATTTTGCAGCTTTCGGCGTCAATGCGATGCCAAGAGCACGCGACATGCGTGTCTTACTGCGGGTTCTAGTGGCCTTAGACAAAAAGGTACCTTTCAAGCTTTAGTTTGGATTTCAGTGGTCGATAAGATTCCAGCCGCAGAATCTAAACAACCTGAGAATACTAACAGAGCTGGCTAAGCCTGTCACTATCCAAACAAGATTTTTCTAATTGCGGCGTCCCTGCCCGATAGCTCTGACTCATAGCCCAAATTAGAAGGATTGTAGATACGGTCACTGCCCTCGCGATATTTCTGAACCACGATCGCATGTGGGGAATCGTGAGGATAGAGATAACCCGTTGCTCCGGTGGACCGCAAAGGGGCTGGCACTGGAGGCGTGTCTCCTGAGTTCACCTCTTCGATGGCCTGATTTATGGCTAAGTATGCTCGATTGGACTTAGGCGCAAGCGCCAGATAGATAGTCAATTCCGCCAGTGGAATGCGACCCTCGGGCATTCCGATTCTCTCCACCACTCCAGCGGTGGCTTCAGATAAGACCAGGGCCTGCGGGTCTGCCAGTCCAATGTCCTCTGCAGCCAGAATCATGAGCCTGCGCGCGATGAACTTTGGATCCTCTCCCCCGACTATCATCCTGGCCAAGTAGTGCAGTGCACTGTCAACATCTGAGCCGCGCACGGATTTGATGAAAGCACTGATTGTGTCGTAATGGTTGTCGCCTGATTGGTCGTAAACCATGGTTGCACTAGCGGCTGTCTTTGCGATTTCGAGTGTCACTTTGGTCTCGGTGGCGGCTGCTGCTTGCTCCATCAGGGTGAGCGCTCTCCTGGCATCCCCCGAGGAGATTTTGATCAGGTAATTGAGCGCTTCCATGTCGAAGTCGGAGTTTGGCAGCCCTTGTTTTGCAGTCAACGCAGTTTGAAGAATCTTGAGCATCGACTCGTCGTCGATCGCAGTCAGATTCACCACAATCGATCTTGAAATCAAAGGTGTTATCACGCTGAACGAGGGGTTTTCGGTCGTTGCGGCAATGAGTGTGATCACGCCGGATTCGACAGCTGCTAGCAATGAGTCTTGTTGCGACTTGGAAAATCTATGAACTTCGTCCAGAAACAACACTGTTGGCTTGTCATAGAGGTTTTTTAGTTCTTTTGCCTTTGCTATCAGGTCGCGGACCTGCGAAACACTTGCGCTGACGGCACTTAGTTCCTGAAAATGTGCCCCACTGGTTTCGCCAACGATCCTGGCAATCGTGGTCTTGCCGCTGCCGGCTGGACCACAGAGGATTACAGACGTCCAAGCCGATGAAGATTGCCCGACGATGAGTCTGGCAAGTGGACCGTTCTCCACCAACGCCTGGGCCTGCCCGAGTACGTCATTTATAGAGGTAGGCCGCAACCTTGCTGCTAAGGGAATTTCAACCACACAGGAAGTCTAAGCAGGACCTAGAATTACGAAGGCGGAAAAAGGGTGATTTATGAAAACAGATAAGAAGCTTGAGAACTATCAGGCTAAGCAGGCGCTAGTTGAAGCAAGAGGGCAACGCGCGAAGAAGGATAATAAAATCTTCCTGTTGTTTGCCGCATCCGCGCTCGTGGTTGCTCTAGCAGGCCAGTTGGCGTATTTCTCGTTTGGCCCAGGTCAACAGGATGACATTGCTTCAGAAGCTGAAGGTGCAGAGGCCGAGACAAGTGCGACCGAATCTGAATCCCCTCAGGAACAAGAGCAGAATGGGCCGCTCGTGCCAGAGATCGCTCTAGCCGAAGACCGCGTCTGGACCGGCTCAATGGGCATGAACGATGATGAGCTCAGCTTTGAACTCTATGGCGATAAAGCCCCACAGGCTGTAGCGAACTTTGTCTCCCTGGCCCAAGAAAACTACTTTGAAAATCTCAACTGTCACCGCTTGGTAACTTCGGGCATCTTTGTTCTGCAGTGCGGAGATCCTTCGGGTGACGGCACTGGTGGACCGGGTTACAACTGGGGACCAATTGAGAACGCACCCGTAGCGGACCTCTACGAAGAAGGTGTCCTTGCCATGGCTAGGCGCGGTGGTGATGACTATTCAATGGGCTCACAGTTCTTCATTGTCTATGCAGAGTCGACTATTCCCTCCGACGCAGTCGGTGGCTACACGGTTTTTGGAAAGATCACAGGTGGTCTGGATAGCGTGAAGGCCATCGCGGAAGCCGGAACGGCTAGTGGCGCCTCAGATGGTTCCCCATCAGAAGAGGTACGGATCTCTGCAGTTTCGGTAGAGTAAGAGAAAACCAACAGGAGCATCCCTTGACAAGCAATGAATTCGGTCGCGTAGATGAGGCCAACAACGTTTATGTTTCAGACTCTGGAACCGAACGCCTAGTTGGTCAGTACCCAAACGTGACAACGGAGGAGGCTCTTGCCTACTTCGTCCGTAAGTTCGAAGACCTCTCCGCACAGGTTAGGACTTTGGAACAGCGTATTGCGGCTGGAATTACTGACGCTAAGAGCCTCAAAACCACCAGAGAGCACCTGACAAAAGAGCTTGTTGAGCCGAAGGCCGTTGGTAACATCCAAAACCTCCGAGACCGACTAGAAGCCCTAACCGGGGCAATTGAGAAGGCTGCGGAGAAAGCAAGCCTTGAGCGTGCCGAGCAAACCGAGGCCGCCATGGCAAGCAAAGAGGAAATCGCAGCTCGCGCCGAGGCAATAGTGGCAAACCTGGGCGGGATCAACTGGAAAAAGTCCGGAGTAGAAATGACGGAGCTCTTCGAGCGCTGGCAAAAGCTACAAAAAGAAGGTCCAAAGATTCCAAAGTCTAAAACTGACCCAATTTGGAAGAGATTCTCACAGTCGAGAGCAAAGTTTGAACAGGGCAGGAGAGCTTTCTTCGCTAGCCAGGACGGCTCTTTCAAGGAAGCAAAGGCAGCCAAAACTGCTCTTGTTGCCAATGCAAAGGCCCTCCTAAGCAAAGGTAGCGATGCTACCGATGCCTATAAGAAACTGCAAAATCAGTGGAAAGATGCAGGCAAGGCAGGCAAGGCCGAGGACGCTCTTTGGAAAGAATTCCGAGCAATTGGTGACGCCATCTTTTCAGCGAAGAAGGAAAAGGATGCCGAGCTTGCTGCAGTCCAGCAAGCCAACCTGGAGCAGAAGACCGCGCTGGTCGAAGAGATTAAGGCGATCTCCTTTGATGACGTTGAGGCAGCTAAGAGCGCCCTTGCCAAGGTCCAGGGCAAGTGGGAGAAGATTGGCCACGTGCCCCGTGAACAGGTACGCAAGCTAGAAGAACCTCTTCGTCAAGCCGAAAAGAAGATCACTGACATGCAGGCCGAAGCTTGGCGCCGATCAGACCCTGCGGCAAAAGCTCGTTCGAACTCACTTGTCTCTCAGCTTGAAGATGCCATAGAAAAGCTCGAAGCTGAGCTAAAGCTTGCAAAAGCAGATAAGAAAAAGGCAATCGAAGAGCAGATCACAGCCAGAAAAGCCTGGTTACTCGCAGCTCAACAGGCCGTTGACTAACCTCTAACCGGTTTTGAGACGGTAAACGTCGTACACAGCTTCGATCTTACGAACCTGACTTAGCAAGTGGTCGAGGTGTCCAGGATCTGCCATTTCGAAAATGAATTTGCTTATTGCTACTCGATCACGACCCGTGGACACAGATGCGTTAAGAATATTCACGTGGTTCTCAGTCAGTACACGAGTCACATCGCTGAGAAGACCGGATCTGTCCAAGGCTTCGATCTGGATTTGCACCATGAACACACCGCGTGACTCTTCAGCCCAAGAAACTTCCACTAGGCGTTCTCTGCTGAGACTCTTGACGTTCTTACAGTCGGACCTGTGGACCGACACTCCCTCACCGCGAGTTATGAATCCCGTGATCTCGTCGCCGGGTACAGGCGTGCAGCACCTTGCCATTTTTGACATAACATCGGGGTCACCCTTGACCAACACACCTTGAGATTGACTCTTGCGCTGACGCAAGGACTTGGGAACCTGTATCGGTATCTCTTCTGTCAGCGTCTCGGGTGCTAGTCCCTCGAGTTGCTTGAGGCGCTCGATTACCGACTGAACTGAAACTTGCGCCTGCCCGATGGCACTAAATAGCGACGTGTTGTCTGCAAGAGAATGCTCCTTCGCAATTACCTGAAGCGAATCGGAGCTTAGCAGCGACTGGACCGGCAGCCCTTTACGGCGGAGACCTCTAGCCAAAGCCTCTTTGCCGTCTTCGGTGGCTAATTCTTTACGTTCTTGGGTAAACCAATGTTTGATCTTCGCTCGAGCGCTTGGCGAGCCTACAAAGTTCAACCAATCTTTGCTGGGGCCAGCTCCTTCAGACTTAGAAGTCAACACTTCAACTGAATCACCAGCCTGGAGTTTGCTCTCAAGTGGCACTAGCCTGCCGTTTACCTTTGCCCCTATGGTTTTATGCCCGACCTCTGTGTGAACTGCGTAGGCGAAATCTATGGGTGTGGAGCCTGCGGCAAGACCAACTACTTTGCCCTTGGGTGTGAAGACATAGAGCTCCTTAGCGCCAATTTCGAATCGCAAGTTGTCCAGGAACTCACCCGGGTCAGAAGTCTCTTCTTGCCAGTCAGAGAGTTGCTTCATCCATGCAAAATCAACCTCTTTGCTGTCCTTACCGGCAGAAGCCTTGTACTTCCAGTGGGCGGCGACACCAAACTCTGCTCTCTGGTGCATTTCTAATGTGCGTATCTGAATCTCAACTGCACGACCCTGCGGGCCCACGACTGTGGTGTGCAGTGACTGGTAGAGATTGAACTTTGGCATGGCTATGTAGTCTTTGAATCGGCCGGGCAACGGTGACCATTTGGCGTGTATTGCCCCCAGTGCGGCGTAGCAATCCTTCACGCTAGAGACAATCACCCGCACCCCGACTAGGTCATAGATGTCATCGAATTCCCTGCCCCGTAAGACCATTTTTTGGTAAATGGAGTAGTACTGCTTTGGGCGACCATCAATTTGTGCTTTGACTCTGCTTTGTTTGAGCTCCTGCCCAATCTCGCTCAGCACGTTCTGCGTGTAGTCATTTCGAAGTGGATTTCTCTGCCCTACGAGAGAAACGATCTCCTCGTAAACCTTGGGGTAGAGGACAGCGAAGCAAATGTCCTCGAGTTCAACTTTGATAGTCGAAATACCCAATCGATGGGCAAGAGGGGCGTATATCTCTAAAGTCTCTTGGGCTTTCCGCTTGGCGGACTCGGGAGAAACAAAGCCCCAAGTTCTGGCATTATGAAGTCTGTCTGCCAGCTTAATGACCAGAACGCGGACATCCTTGCTCATGGCAACAACCATTTTTCGCATAGTTTCAGATTGAGCACTGTCTCCGAAGGAGACTCGGTCCAGCTTGGTAACCCCGTCTACTAGCAGCCCAATTTCGGGCCCAAAATCGTCCTCTAGTGCCTGTATTGAATAATCAGTATCTTCGACCGTGTCATGCAGAAGGGCTGCGGCAATAGTGGCAGGCCCCGAACCTAAATCAGCAAGAATTCGAGCAACAGCCAGCGGGTGCGTTATGTACTCTTCGCCTGATTTCCGAAGCTGTCCCTTGTGATATTTCTCGGCAAAACCGTATGCCTTATCTATTACGGAGAGATCTGCTTTGGGGTGACCATTTCTAACAATTTTGGTGAGCGCAGCCAAATCTGCGCCGTAGGCAGTTGACGACCTAGTGAATATTTTGGGCAGTCTGGCACGAAGGGAGCTGGATTTCGCATCAGTCATTTCGCCATCCTCTAAAGCAATGGCAATAGTCTATGCCCGACCGGCGAGAACCTTATCTGAAGCCTTCTTCAATGCTGGCTCTTTCTCACGCAGGTGAGCATAGATTGGCGCAGCTAGGAAGATCGATGAATAGGTTCCGACGATTGTTCCCACGAACAGCGCCAGCGCAATGTCTCTTAGCGTTCCCGCGCCGAGCAACAAGGAGCCTACGAAGAGGATTGAAGCCACCGGCATTACGGCCACAACCGAGGTGTTGATAGAACGTACCAGTGTCTGGTTTACCGCAAGGTTGACCATCTCGGAGAATGTCCTAGTCTCTGAGTATTCGATCTCAAGGGTGTTCTCTCGCACCTTATCGAAAACAACCACCGTGTCATAAAGCGAGTAGGACAGAATTGTTAGGAAACCAATGACAGCTGCAGGCGTTACTTCAAAGCCAACACCGGCGTAAATTCCCGCGGTAAGAATAAGGTCGTGAGCAAGTGCAAGCAGCGCTGCTACTGACATCTTCCAGGAGCGGAAATAGACCGCCATCAACAAAGACACGAGGATGAGGAATATAACCAGACCTGTAATGGCCTGGTTGGTAACGTCGGCACCCCAGTTGGGTCCAATAAAGCTCGATGCCACCTGGCCACCTTCAACACCGAACGCATCCGCCAAGGCAAGACGTGCTTCTTCGGACTCAATGTCCTGAAGCTGCTCGGTCTGGATACGAATATCCGCGATCCCAACATCCGTGACTCTGACTTGACTGCCTGGAGAAATCTCCGCCAGAACATCAACGGCAACTTCGTGGGGAAGACTCTGTGAGTTGGTTAGACGAAACTCTGATCCTCCGCGGAATTCAATACCGAAGTTGAACCCGCCCCTAGCAACTGGAATTAGTAATGCGAAGATAACGGCGATTGCGCCAATTATGTACCAGGTTTTTCTGCGACCAACAAAGTTGAAACTCTGCTCACCTGAATACAGCCGGTTTCCAAATTCGCGTGCTCTACTCATTGTCTTCTCCCTTGCCAGCTAATGCTTTTCGTTCGGCAATGGTCTGCCTCTTGGCAGCCTCCTTGGACGCTTTTGCAGCTTTACCTGCTCCGAGCTGCTCAGATACCCTGAACTCACCTCTGCCCTTGTAGGAGGCTTCCTTGGCGGTCAGGTCAAAGCCAGAGTATTTGTGCCCCGAAGCAAAGAACTTGTTTCTGGCAAGTAGTTGGACCAGTGGGTGCGTGAACATGGTAACTATCAAAATGTCAATCAGCGTTATCAGCCCCAGTGTGAAGGCAAAACCACGCACCGAGGAGCTGGTTAGGAGATAAAGCACAACCGCTGCGGTAAAGCTAACTGCACCTGAAATCAGGATTGTGCGCAAGGCTCGGCCCCAGCCAGCTTCTACAGCAGCTTCAAGGCTTCTTCCGTCTCGAAGTTCATCCCTGATTCTTTCAAAGTAGACGATGAACGAGTCAGACGTAATACCGATGGCAACAATCAAACCGGCAACACCTGCCAGTGAAAGCCTGTACCCCTGTCTCCAGGACAAGAAAGCAATGGCCAGGTAAACAAGCAGTGCTGCTACGACCAACGAACCAAGCACCACTGTTGCCAAGCCTCGATACTGGAATGCCATGTAGATAACAACAACAATCAGACCAATGAGCCCTGCTAGCAATCCGGATCGCAGCGATTCGCTACCAAGGGTTGCGGAAATGTTCTCTTGAGACTGCACTTCAAAACCGATTGGCAGTGCACCGTACTTGAGTTGGTCTGAGAGCACGGTTGCCGAATCTTGAGTGAAAGAACCGGTGATTTGCGCCTGGCCATTTGTGATTACAGCATTTGTTGAGGGTGCTGTTATAACAAGCCCGTCAAGTGTGATGGCGAACTGGTCGGCCGGGCTTGGCTGCCCAAACAACCTTGCAGTCACCTGACCGAAGGCTTCGGTGCCCTCGGCGTTGAATTCTAGGTTTACAGCCCAAGTATTTGTAGATGCACCAGTCTGGGTAGTCACGGTCCCCGCGCTGGCATCTGAGATGCTGGCCCCCTGAACTTCAACTGGACCAAGAATGTATTTAAACAAGTAGCTCTCATCGCAGGTTACGAGTGCTCGGGTAGGGTCGTCGACCTGGCCCGGTTGTCTAAACGGATTCAGGCAGTCAAGTTGTTCAAATTCAGCAATGACTCGCTCTGTTGCCCAGGCTGGATCGCTTGGGTTCACGGGAGTACTGGCAGGATCGTTACTCAATGTATCTAGATCTTGCACAACTGCATCCTCCGCCAGAGGGGCGGAAGTAGCCTGCGCGATTACAGGTCTGAACTCAAGCAATGCGCTAGCGCGGATCAGCTGCAAGGTGGTCGCATCCGGTGTTCCTGGAATGGCAACTACGATATTCTGATTTCCTTGCACGGTTACTTGAGCCTCACCGACACCTGAGCCATCGATACGCTGCCTGATGATGGTTACGGCCTGGTTCAACTGCTCCGTGCTTGCCTGGTCTCCATCGGCTACCGTCGGAGTAAGGATGATCTGGGTGCCACCCTGAAGGTCCAGCGCCAACTCAGGGGCAAAAGAAGCACCAGTCTGGCCTGAGGCGACACCCCAAACCATCAAACCTACGAAGAAAACCGCGATTCCACTTAGCCAGGACAGTTTCCTGCGCGCCGAGCTAACGGTTGTGTTCTCTGCCAAAACTAGTTCCCCTCAGTGCTTTCGATAGCACGGACTGATTGCTTTACTACTCGAAGCTTTGTACCCGGAGTGGTCTCAAGTTCGAGATCTTCGCCATCTATGGAAATGACTTTTCCCTTGATGCCCGCGTACAAAATCACATTTGACCCTGTTTGCAAGCTATCGACAAGGCTAGCCGCATCCTTCTTCCTCTTCCGACTCTGACTGACAAGCAGCAGAATCATGACGGCGGGAAGCGCCAGAAGTAAAATATCCAAGATTTTCCTAACCGATTGGTACCCCGAAATTATAGGCGGTACGGGGAGTTTCTGCTCTAGCGAATCTCTAAATGCTGCAATCCAAGGGCAGTTATTTCTCTGCCCCTGGGGGTTCTTTGCAGCAAGCCAGCTCTGATGAGAAAAGGTTCGATGACAGCCTCGATGGTGTCAGGCTCCTCCCCCAGCGCTACGGCCAATGTTGATAATCCGACTGGTTTGGCGCTGAACTTAGTAGCAAGCATCGACAATAGAGTCCTGTCTACGCGGTCGAGCCCGAGCTGATCTACCTCGAACAGCTCCATAGCCTGAAGGGCAATCTCGTAATCGATTGCGGCATGGTTTTTCACGCTTGCGAAATCTCTGACTCTGCGTAGCAGTCGATTTGCGATTCTTGGGGTTCCTCTAGAGCGAACGCTCAGCAATTCTTGCGCTTCCTCAGAAAGCGATATGCCCAACTTTCCGGACGATACCGCCACCACCTGCGATATTTCAGATGGTTCGTAGTACTCCAGGAAAGCGGTAAAGCCAAAGCGGTCCCTCAAGGGTGTCGGCAACATTCCACTTCTTGTCGTTGCACCAACCAAGGTAAACGGAGAGATATCGAGTGAGATTGACGTCGCACCTGGGCCCTTACCGACCATGACGTCGACTCGGAAATCCTCCATGGCTAGATAGAGCATCTCTTCGGCGCTTCGGCTCATTCGGTGAATTTCATCTATGAATAGAACGTCACCCTGATCAAGAGCAGAAAGAATTGAGGCAAGATCCCCTGCTGATTGAATTGCAGGCCCGCTTGTTAGCTTGAGTGTCCGTTCCGCTTCATGAGCAACGATCATCGCAAGGGTGGTTTTTCCGAGTCCGGGTGGACCGGCAAGCAGGATGTGGTCAGAGGTCCTGCCACCAATTTTCGCTGCTTGAATTACCAGGGAGAGCTGCTCGACGACCTTCTTTTGGCCAACAAATTCACTCAGGACTTTTGGCCTTAGTGCGGCTTCGATCTCCCGTTCCTCGGGTGCCAGCTCGCTCACGAACCCAGCTTCGATCTACCGAGCTCGGAAAGCGCCAGCTTAAGTAGCTCGGATTCTGAAAGAGATTGGTCAAGGGTCGCAAGTAATTGACGCGAGGTGACCTCATCGCCACCCAACTGCAACATCGCTTGCAGCACATTTTCGTTTAGTCTGACCCCTCTTGAGAGCCCAACCTTGCCGCTAAGGGTTATAAGAACAAGTTTGGCGGTCTTTGGACCAATTCCTGGGACTGCCCTAAAAGCTGATTCGTCTTGAGAGTTGATGGCATTGACCAGCAACTCCGGTGGCAATCCTGACAGGGTCGTCATTGCCAATTTTGGACCGATGCCATTCACGGAACAAAGCTGATCAAACAGGGCTGCCTCTTCTTGATCTTGAAAGCCGAACAGTGACAAATCATCTTCACGCACGACCAATTTGGTTTGAAGGAGTAGCTCTTGGCCCACTTTCAGCTTTGCTGCGTGCCGGCTAGTGACTTGAATTGAAAACCCGACTCCGCTAACAACCAGCGTCACTCGATCTACGCCGAGTTGGCTTATTGATCCCTGCAGGCTCGATATCACGGTCCTAACCTAATCTGGTGTTGGCAGACTTAGCTGCCGCAACCCACTTCTGCTGAGCTTTGGTGCCCTGCCCGCTTGCTCGCTTACTCGCGCACAGCGCCACCGCAAGTGCGTCTGCGACATCTGCGGGCTTCGGAACTTCACTGAGGTTGAGCATCTTGGCAACCATCATGCCGACCTGCGCTTTGTCAGCCCGACCACTACCGGCAACAGCAAGCTTCACTTCACTGGGGGTAAAGAATTCCAGCGGAATTCCATGCTTATAAGCAATGGCCATGAGCGCTCCAGAAATCTGAGCCACGCCCATTACTGATCTGAGATTAGCCTGGGCAAAGACCCGTTCGAGCGCAATTAGGCCAGGCTTGTGTTGAATCACTAGGTCCTCGAGTTCGGCTGCAATTGACCCAACGCGGTCGCTGGGTGCGGAGCTGGGTAAGGATGTGAAGACGCCGAAGTCCACTGATTGGTTGTTATTCAGAACACCAAAGCCGCACCTGGTCAGACCTGGGTCGATACCCAGAATCACACTCATTCGCCGAGGTTCTCTAACTCGGCGAGCACCGCTTCCGAAATCTCCATGTTCGTGTAAACCTCTTGGACGTCATCCAGTTCTTCGAGCGCTTCCACTAGGGCGATTACCTTCTGTGCACTTGCAGCATCAACATCAACCTTCACGGATGATACGAATTCAACATCTGCAGATTCGTAGTCGACTTCTGCGCCCTGAAGAGCAGTGCGAGTATCAACCAGTTTGCTTGGATCGCAGGTCAGTAGGAAATTCTCACCAATGAGTTGGATGTCTTCCACTCCATGCTCGATTGTTGCTTCGAGAATTTGGTCCTCGCTAAATCGGCTCGGCACAACAATCACACCCTTGCGGGCGAATTGATAGTTCACCGATCCAGGATCAGCCATGTTCCCCGAGTTTTTACCAACGGCTAGGCGCACCTCAGCAGCGGCACGATTTCGGTTATCTGTTAGACACTCGATCATCACTGCAACACCGGCCGGTCCGTAACCTTCATACATGATGCTCTGGTATTCAACACCGTCGCCAAGCTCACCGGCTCCGCGCTTTATCGCGCGATCAATGTTGTCACCGGGAAGAGAGAGCTTTTTAGCCTTGTATACGGCCTCAAAAAGCGTCGGGTTACCCTCTTGATCGGAGCCACCCATGCGCGCCGCAACCTCAATGTTCTTGATGAGTTTTGCGAAAAGTTTTTGGCGCTTCGAATCGTTCGCTGCTTTTTTATGCTTCGTTGTTGCCCATTTGGAGTGACCTGACATAGTTCTCTAAATTACTAGTTGCTAGCGGCTTTCACGAATTCGACGAACAACTTGTGTAAATGTGTCCCACCGGTTAGCTCAGGGTGAAAGGTGGCACCGAATAGGTTCTCGTGCCGAACCGCAACTATTTCGCTGCCCAGTCGGGCCAAAACCTCGCAAGAACCAGCATCCAGTATTTTTGGTGCGCGAATAAAGGCAACATTCTCGGAAGCACCTGAGGAGAAGCCAACTTCGGCTTCAAATGAATCGAGCTGTCCTCCGTAAGCATTGCGACTAGAGGTTATCGGCAGCCCACCAATCAGCTGTTGACCTTCTAAAAGCCCCTCAACCTTGTCTGATAGGAGAATTAGGCCGGCACATGTTCCCAACACCGGTTTGCTTTTCGCAAAATCCCTCACGGGATCAAGTAGCTCAAAGATTTCAAGCAGCTTCGAGATAGTTGTTGATTCCCCACCGGGGATTACCAGAGCGTCAACACTCTCAAGGTCTTCGGACGCCTTTACGGGCAGGGCCGCTACTCCAAGTGTTCCAAGAAGTTCAATGTGCTCTCGACTGTCCCCCTGAAGCGCAAGGACACCTAGAAGCACTTACCAGCCACGCTCAGACAGCTTGTGAGGTGCTGGTAGGTCACTAACATTGATTCCTACCATTGCTTCGCCCAAGCCCCGAGAGGCGGCTGCTACGACATCTGGCTTGTTGAACTGGGTGGTCGCCTTGACAATCGCTGCGGCTCTTGCTTCTGGGTTTCCAGACTTGAAAATTCCAGAGCCTACAAACACACCGTCTGCTCCTAGCTGCATCATCATCGCTGCATCCGCAGGAGTTGCTACTCCACCGGCAACGAAAAGAACTACCGGAAGTTTGCCCTCTGCTGCGACTTTTTTTACCAGCGCGTATGGGGCCTGCAATTCCTTGGCCGCTACGTAGAGTTCGTCGTCCGTCTTTGCCGCAAGCGCACGAATTTCTCCCAGGATGGTGCGGATGTGTTTCGTTGCTTCGGAAACGTCTCCGGTTCCAGCTTCACCCTTGGATCGAATCATTGATGCTCCCTCAGTGATTCGTCTAAGCGCTTCACCTAAGTTGGTGGCACCGCAGACAAACGGGACGTTGAAGCCCCACTTGTCGATGTGGTTTACATAGTCAGCTGGAGACAGCACTTCGGACTCGTCGATGTAATCGACCTTGAGAGACTCCAAAATTTGCGCCTCAACGAAGTGTCCAATCCTGGCCTTTGCCATAACGGGAATTGAAACTGAGGCGATGATGTCGTCAATCAGGTCCGGGTCACTCATTCTCGCAACACCGCCCTGAGCACGAATATCTGCTGGTACGCGCTCCAGAGCCATCACTGCAACGGCTCCCGCCTGCTCGGCAATAATCGCCTGCTCGGCATTTACGACGTCCATGATCACACCGCCCTTAAGCATTTCTGCTAGGCCGGACTTAATCAGAGGAGTTGATTCGCTGTTTTTTGACATGCGTAAATTCTAAGCGTCCGTGACCCAGTTATTTGCAAATGTTTCCCTAACTTCACCTAGAAGTTTTGGCATGGCCTTCGTCTTTGCGATTATTGGGAAAAAATTGCTGTCGTTGCGCCATCTTGGAACTAAGTGCTGATGCAAGTGTTCGGCTATGCCGGCTCCGGCGACCTGACCCTGATTCATGCCAATGTTGAAGCCGTGGGCACCAGATGTTTTCTCGATGGTGCGCATTGCTTGCTGAGTGAGCAGTGCCACTTCCGCAGTTTCCTCGGTGGTTGCAAGGTCGTATGTCGCAACATGTCGGTATGGGCATACCAGTAGGTGGCCGGTGTTGTATGGAAAGAGATTCAGCAGCACATAAGCCAATTTTCCCCGATAAACAATCAAACCGTCTTCATCTGTCTTTTCAGGTGCATCGCAAAATACGCACGATTCCTGCCTGGGTGCCTGCAGGCCTTCGATGTAGACCAGGCGATGAGGAGTCCAGAGCCGCTGCAAGCCGTCTTGCATGCCACCCATGTTTTCCAGCGGGTCCAAGGTTAGACCTGCGCCTTCGTTTCGATGGCTTCCAAGATGATGCGTCGCGCTTCGTCTAGCTTGACGTCATTGATTTGACTGCCGTCACGGTACCTGAACGAAACGGTCCCAGCTTCTTGATCTCTGCCCCCAGCAAGAATTAGAAACGGAATTCGATCAAGAGTGTGGTCACGAATCTTCTTTTGCATCCTGGAATCAGAATGATCAACACTTACCCGAACACCAACGGACTTTAGGTCCTGGCAAAATTTCTCGAGGTAGTCGCCGAACTCATCGGCAACCGGGATCCCGACGACCTGCATTGGAGCAAGCCATGGTGGGAAATGCCCGGCGTAGTGCTCCGTAAGCACTCCAAAGAATCTTTCGATGGACCCAAACAGCGCGCGGTGGATCATGATGGGTTGATGCTTGTCGCCGTCGCTACCGACATACTCGAGATCAAAGCGCTCTGGCAGATTGAAGTCCAGTTGAATTGTGCTCATCTGCCAAGTTCTTCCAATGGCATCTCGCGCTTGCACTGAGATCTTCGGGCCGTAGAAGGCCGCTCCTCCTGGATCTGGAACAAGCTCCAGGCCAGACGCCACGGCAACCTGCTCAAGCGTGCTAGTGGCGGACTTCCAAACACTGTCGTCACCAACAAACTTCGGGTTTCCCTCTTCCTTGCTAGACAGTTCAAGGTAGAAGTCATTCAGTCCATAATCCCTTAGTAAATCAAGAACAAACTGCAACACATTTGTCAGTTCCGTTTGCAGTTGCTCTTGCGTTACAAAAAGGTGAGCGTCGTCCTGAGTCATACCGCGAACCCTGGTAAGGCCGTGAAGGACTCCGGATTTCTCATATCGATAGACCGAACCGAACTCGAACATCTTTAGAGGTAACTCGCGATAGCTGCGCGATCGTGACTTGAATATCAAAATGTGGAACGGGCAATTCATGGGTTTTAGGTAGTAGTCCGCACCTTGCTTTTTTAACACGCCGTTTTCATCAACTTCGGAGTCGAGCTTCATCGGAGGAAACATGCCCTCCGAGTACCAACCGAGGTGCCCACTTTGTTCAAACAGGTTGGACTTGGTTATGTGTGGTGAATAAACAAATTCGTATCCGGCTTCTTCGTGGCGCTTTCTCGAGTAGTCCTCCATGACCCGTCGAATGACCCCGCCCTTCGGGTGAAAGACCGCAAGACCAGAACCAATTTCATCTGGGAAGCTGAACAGATCTAACTCGGCGCCCAGCTTTCTATGATCGCGCTTTGCCGCCTGTTCTAGTTTCTCCGTGTAACTATCAAGGGCCTCTCGGGTGTCCCAAGCTGTTCCATAGATTCGCTGAAGTTGCTTGTTGTTCTCGTTGCCTCGCCAGTACGCAGCCGCGCTGCGCAGTAGCGAGAAGTTCTTGCCGATCTGCCTTGTGTTTGGCAGGTGTGGCCCCCGGCAAAGATCCATCCATGCAACTGTTCCATCTGGGTTGATGTTCTCATAGACAGAAAGCCCGTCTGGCGAAACTTCTACTGAACCTTCAGCCACGTCCTCCGACTTGAGACCAATAAGTTCCAACTTATAAGGCTCATCTTTCATAAGCTCTGTGGCTTCTGCCTCCGAAACCTCTAGTCGCCTAAACCGCTGAGACTTACCCACAAGTTCTTTCATGCGCTTTTCAATTCGCTTGATGTCCTCCGGCACGAAAGGCTCAGCCACGTCGAAATCAAAATAGAAGCCGTCTGTTATGTAAGGCCCTATGCCAAGTTTTGCTTCTGGGAACAATTCCTGAACTGACTGAGCCATGACATGGGCTGTTGAGTGGCGCAGAATTTCAAGTCCAGCAGCGCTACCCACAGCTATGCCAACTACGGAGTCATTGGCTTGAACAACGTGAGCAAGATCGCGAGCCTGATCATTCACGAACATCGCAATGATGCCTCGATCTTCAAAAAGATCGAACCCAGTTGCCCCTTCGCTGACCTCGTGGGGGTTGCCAGATAACAGTATGTTCA
>Ga0209138_1001354_pt1 | contig 21263 bp, 31 predicted proteins | sample SaaInl3SG_22_DNA_FD_184645 | JGI IMG/M metagenome (GOLD analysis project Ga0209138, IMG submission 184645) | Marine microbial communities from expanding oxygen minimum zones in the Saanich Inlet - ESP_153SG_22_DNA (SPAdes) (version 2) | ecosystem: Environmental > Aquatic > Marine > Intertidal...
GGTTGGCTGCGACAGCATACTTTAATAGCACCGTCTTCTCGTGTAGCTAACCCTGTAAAAGGATGCATACAAAATGTACAACTATTTGTTTTGTTCAATGGCCCACTCTCGTTCTTTACACCAAAAACACTCTCCACATATAGGAACAGTTTGCCCTGGTGTATATGTCGTGTAATCTAAATCTTCAAACTCGCCTTCACAACTTCGAGTAATGTTAAGCAGATCTAAAATATTCTCTTCGTCGTATTTTTTAATAATCCAATCTTTAGTAGTATGCACGAAAGGATGACAAATAGTAATTCCTAAATGTGTATCATATTCAGGAATCGTTGCTATGTCTCTGTCTTCAAGTGCTCCGTCGAACTTTATTGGAGGATTTTGGTTAACAGCCGAAAACCAAGAATCGAAATTATACAAGTGTGAAATGTATTCGTTATGTGATCTAAGTATGATTCTATTTCCTGGTTTAGACATACCGTACTCGTCAGTAATGTATGTTGTATGCGGCTCCTCCATTTCAGGAGGAATAAATCCTTCTATATGTTCTATACGATTGTTAAAACGTTCTTTAAACCATGCAACTACATCCTGTGCAATATAACGCTGCCACGGGCGAGTCTTCCACATGCGTACTTGTGTAGTAAAATAAATATCAGCATCAGTATTTTTAAGTATAAGGTACGATAATAATGCACTATCGGCACCGCCACTTAAACTAATACCTATACGTTTCCAATTAGGATCTATTTGTAGATTCATCATACTCAATAATAACATCAACTTATGAAATAGTCAATAAGTTTCTTTACAGCAATACTTATGTATAAGTATTAATATGATAAAAGGAATTGATAATAAACCGTATATAAATTTAGATCCTTACTTAGATATAGAAGGTTTTAAAAATCTGCATCCGGAAATTTGTCGAGGATTTGCACAAGCTCGTGAATATGCTAAAGAAGGCACTTGGATAGTTCCTGGCTTCGATGTAAATGAGTCTAGTTATATTGCAGATTGGAAACCTATCTACCGAGCCTTTAATGAATTTAATAATTTGCCTGATAATGATCCTATAAAAATAGAAGGTATGAAAATATTTCCTAAAGATTTTAAAGATTATAAACAACGCAACTTGTTTACACGATATTTAAAAACTGCACTAGGAGCCAACGATCCTTACGTATATTATTTTCTATGGGAAGAAGGTGATTGGAACAGCCGCAATGCAGAAAAAAAACGAACCGAAGAACAAAAGTATTTTCCGGGGGTTGTTAATTGGGTTGAAGCCCTTATCGATAATAATATTATCAGTCAAATAGGCCGTGTAATATTTTTTGTTTGTGATCATAATGGTAGAGCATTTGAACATAGAGATTTAGTTTTAAATAATGACGGTTCTTTGCCCGATTATTCGCCACATAAAAATGAATTTATTCACATACGTTATAGAACAAAACGTGGATTTTACATATGGGATCCTGAAAGCGAAAACAAATATTACTTAAACTGTAATGCAGCATTTTGGAATGACCAAGATTGGCATGGCGGCGAAAGTAGTGCTGAACAGGAGTATGGTTTAAGAGTTGACTGTATTTTTACCGACGAGTTCCGTAAGAAAATAGGAATAGAACATGTACAATCGTATTGATATTTCTAATATTGATTATAAGAATTTTGATTATACATATGAAATTTTTAGAGACGAGTCTCAAGTTCAGACTTGGATCGAAGCCGGACATAATTTAAAAAATACAAAAATTGGCATCAATCAAAAATTAGATATTAAAGAGTTTACAACAGTCCTAAACCATTTTGATCATCTAACTCATATAGGAATTGCCTTTCATGTATTGCAGCCAGGAAATTATCTTCCAGAGCATAAAGACAAATATAATTTTTATGCAAAAAAATATAATATTAATGATATAAATCAAATAGAAAGGACAGTAATTTTCTTAGACGATAGCCGCCCGGGACATTTTTTAACAGTTGGGCGTACTGTATATTCGTCCTGGAGTGCAGGAGATTCAGTTTCCTGGAAAGGTGATACACCTCATAGTGCAATAAACTTAGGATTGGTCCCTAGGTATACAATGCAAATAACAGGAATACTATGTTAGTTGAGCCAATACTTTATACAAATTTGTATGGTGAAAAATTATTACTATCTACAGGAGATATAGTTTCTCCTGTAATACGAGATGATTGGAAATTTATATCTCCTACACTTGGTCCTCCTACAGATACTATTAACGAAGTAAACCATTTAAAAACATCAAATAATATAAACAACAATACTTACTTCATTATACATACCGACTCTTTTGGATTGCCCCAATTACGAAATTTAATTCTTAAAAATTATAAAGAAATTAATAAAAAAGGATTGATTATATATTTGACAGAGATATTAACAAAGTATCAAGGACAACCGATAAGTGTTGATAGACGTCATACAAAATTAGCAGACGAATTTGATTTTAAAAAGTTTAGATTTGATTTTAATAAAAAAATAGACATTGGATGTGTGCAGTTTGACGACATTGACTGCTTTATTAAAAATAATAAATTAACAAATGTTAAAGTCTATATTATTGAAAAAGATTACAAAGATGTTTTTAAAAAATATAAAACTTTTGAAATTGTCTACCATGACACATATTTAACTGATTATCTTTGCAGGCAACCTAACTTAGTATCTAGTAGTGCATCTAATAAATTAAAATATAAATTCCTATGTACTAATTACAGGTATGCATCTCATCGTCATCTAATGGCGGCATATCTAATTACTAAAAATTCAAAAATTAGTTGGGCATACGAAGGATCTGTAGAAAATCTACAGAATTTATTAATTTTTGATTTAGCTAGTACATCGAAACTAAACGACATTGTACAAGGCATCGACATTTTAAATAAAAAAATACCACTGTCTTTAGATATGAATTACAATCGAGTTAAAACATCAGGAAAACTTAGCGATCAATTATTTTTATATCCAACAGACCAAGAATTAAAAAGAGTTGATAAAACTATTTACCAAGACACATTTTGCTCTATTATTTGCGAGTCTGAATTTTTTGAAATTACAAGTAATATAAGTGAAAAAACTACTAATGCAATCTACAATAAAAGACCTTTTGTAGTTATGGGCTCACCTAATACTCTAAGATTAATTAAAGATTTAGGGTTTAAAACTTTCGATACTTTTTGGTCAGAAGACTACGATACTTTTTACGATTCAAAAGTACGATTTGAAAAAGTATGCGATACTATCGATTTTATAAATGACTTTAGTTTAGATAAATGTGCTGACCTTTTAGTACAAATGAATGAGATTTTAGAGTATAACTACAACAAACTGCACGAATTAACAAATGGAGTATGTATAAATGACAGCGTTTAATTTTGTAGGAAATTGTTCTACAGTAGATTGGGACAAGTTAATACAAGACTTAGAAAATCACACTCCGAGAATCAGGCCGCCTGCTAGCGCACCTAATTTAATCAAAATCGAAACACTATGGAATAAAGCAGGATATAAGTCTAAAGAACTAGGCGGAACAGCAGAATGGCAAATGTACGATGTTGGTGAATGTTTTGACGAAAGTATAGTCCAAGAGATAATAAAATTTGCAAATATACCGCATTATACCTATGCATGGATAAGCAAAATAATGCCTGGTTATTGTGCACCACCGCATTTTGATGTAATGCAATCAGATAAAGAAATTCACAGGATGCATGTATATCCAACAGATGCACAAATGGGACATGTATTTTACATAGATAACGAATATATAACAAACTATAAGAAAGGCGATGTATATATTTGGTCAGATCCAAACTCCTGGCATGCAGGAATGAATTGCGGTCTTGAGCCTAAATATATGTTGAACATATACTAAAATGATTTATCCTCTCGACATTAATATTTCAAACGATTTAATACAGTCAGCACTAGCAGAAATGCCAACTGTTGATTTTAGATTAACATTAAATCAACCCACCGGAACTTTTTTTTATGATCCGTGGACTATTAAAGACGAATTTAAAAACAGTCCTTGGGAACAGTTATTAGACTCATTGCCGTTTAATTTAGGAGAAGCAAGGATAGTAATTCTTTCTCCTAAACAAACTTACTCCAGTCATTCTGACATTGATAATAGATGGCACCTTGCACTAACAAATCAAAATAGTTTTTTAATTGACCTTTCTGCTAAAAAAATGCACGATTGTGAAATTGGCACTTGGTATTCAATGGATGCCGGAGTACAACATACAGCAGCAAATTTTGGACTAACAGACCGAGTTCACTTATTAGTAAGACAGTTATTAACTAATAGCGAACTAAAACATCCAGTCAAGTATAAAATTGAAGCAAATAAGAGTAAACTTGTTCCTCATAGATATATTTTTGATGAAGTGTATAGTCCTTTATTAAATAGATTAAATGTTAATAATAAATTAGCAAATTTTACTAAAAACAATGATTCGTTTTGTTTCGAAACTGAAAAAGATATTCAAATACCTAACAATGAGAATTTTATAATTACATGCAAATAGTAATCACTGGACATACACAAGGTATAGGACAAGAACTATACGATCACTGGAAGGCTCAAGGACACAACGTAATTGGACTTTCTAGATCTACTGGGTTTGATATTGAAGATGATCTAGAAGATGTTATAAAAGAAGTAGAATCTGCAGACTTATTTGTCAACAATGCAAATATAGGAGATTCGCAATTACAATTAATTGAATCGTCATTAAATAAAGTTCCTTTAATGATTGTAATAGGCAACGGACTGCATCATTATACTGAATACGGAACTTTTGATTATATAGAACATAAACAAAAACTATTTGAGATGTGCAAAACTAATATTATGAATGTTAATAACAATACAAAAATATTGCATCTCGGATTAACATTTTTGCCTCATACAGATGTAGATCAAGAAAACTATATTTCTTGGAAGCAAATGTTTAGAGTAATCGACGAATGGATTGACAATCCAGTCTTTTGGGATATTAATTATAATTGGAAGGCTACAGAATTAATCACGCATAAATTAAAATCGATGATTCCTAATTTAAAAGATTTTTCTTAAACGATCCATGAACTCAATAGGATAGTTAGATTCAAAACTAGTCAATATCATATTATTAAATGTACTAAGAGGTATTTCTTGATCGAAGTCAACTATCTTATATTTGGTCATCAGATGTTTTGCTGATTCAAATCTTTCGTCGCTTATATGACTCCGTATTTGATTAGCTGTAAGATAATTTTCTTTGTACGCATGACAGAAAAAATAGTTGATGCTTTTTAATTTTCCGTCAACTACAAAATAACTGCTAGGATGAACACTAAATTTATAGAATTTATTATCTTTATAAATTTTAAATAACGCTAATAATTGTTCTTGCCAGTCCGGTAATAACTCGTCAAATGTGCAATTTTTATCATAGTGTTGTTGCCAAAAATCTACACCATCTATTTTTAAAAATATTTTTCTTTCTTTAGTATCTATTTCTAAAATTTCAGGAACATAGTCAGGATAGTTATTAGACATAAATGTTAGATACTTAATTTCTCTATCCCATTTATTTTTCATTATATCAGGATCAGTAACTCTGTTTTTTCCGGCATGATATTCTGAATCATTATGATACCATTTGCAAAAAACAGATTTGTCGTTGTTTATTAGACTAGTATATATTAGATTGTTTCTAACTAATCCCTTTCCTGGAACGTCATTATAATAGTAGTTCATGTAAATATTTAACCAAGATTCAGCAAGAGCATATTAAGACTGAATAAGTAATAATATGATATCCATTGAACACTTCACTTGGCAAGAAACATATATGATAGATGAAGTTCCGCACGATGATGTGTGGGATAACTTTGCCACTGATAACAAAGTAGCATTAGAAGAAAAGTATAAAGCTCTTAACATGCCAAAAGAATGTTCAAAACATTACATGGCACTTAATCCTAAAATAGATGCCGAATTAGCAAAACACTTAGATCCTTTTAAAAATAAGATACATCATTATAATTTCTTAAAGTTAACTCCTGGTTATAATCTTTGGATGCATTATGATAGTTATTCTACCTTTGTACGGTATAATGATATTACAGAAGAACAAGCAGAAAATATAAACAGAACAATCGTAATGTTAACACCTTGGGCACCTGGTCAGGTATTGCAAATTGATCAAGATGCTAAAACTAATTGGAACGTAGGAGACACCTTCAATTGGAGTGCATATACATGGCACGGCGTTGGCAATTTTAGTTTTACAGATTTTGTTGTTATGCAAATTACATGGTTAGATAAATGAGTTATACCTACGATAAAAAACACTTACCTTTTGGACACTCTACTGCTGTAAACGATAGTACAGTACTAGATGTTATAAAAACTATAAGTTTAGAAAACTTTAGCGATGTTGATATTAATAGAACTTTTTGTAAAGAATATTTAGAATGGATTAAACAACATTCTAATACAGTCCAAGGGCTAGAACAATTTAAATATGCAGTTTATTCTCATGGCACAAGCGAAGCATTTGATAAGTTTTATTTAAAAAATTTAAACAGACGTTTTAGAATTTTTAAATCAGAATACTTGTATCATCAGCTTGCTTGGCGTAATAGTAAACTTGATTGGAAGTATATTGAAGATGCTAGGCTTGATAAGAATGATGCAGTAATTATAAGTTATCCGTTTGCCGATACAGGAAACAAGCATGAACAAATGGACTTTATATTGCACAACTGTACAGCATTAGGTATTCCTGTACTAATAGACTGTGCATATTACACAATTAGTTCCGGGCTTGAATTTGATTTTACCCACAAGTGCATTACAGACATTACTTTTAGTTTAAGCAAAATGTTTCCTGTTGCACACGCTCGTATAGGCATGCGACTAACGAAAGAAGATGACGATGATACGTTGTTTGTATATGAAAAAGCAAATTATCAAAATAGATTAGGTGCAATATTAGGATTAAAATTAATTAGAACATTTGATCCTAACTATATAGTAAACAAATATAGAGATACACAGTTAGAGTTTTGTAAACTTACAAAAACTGAACCAAGCTCTACAGTTCTTTTTGGATTGGGAGATGCAACTTGGAATGATTATAATCGTGGCGGAAATACTAATAGACTTAGTTTCCACAATTTTTTAGATAAAGGAGTTTTAGATGGCAGTACAATCAAATAACGATTGGGATCCATTAGAAGAGATTTTTGTTGGCACAGCAAAAGGTGCTGTGCTTCCTACAATGGATCCTAGTGTACGTAGTTTTTCTTATGCAACTTATAGCGAAGAAGAACTAGCAGGTCTAGAAGGCCCTCATGATAAACAAATTATGGAGGAAGCAGAAGAAGATTTAGACATTCTTGCTGACACGCTAACTAAATTAGACATTAAAGTACACAGACCCACACCTACAGACCATAGTGTAGAATTTAGTAGCCCAGATTGGACAACTACCGGCTGGTATAGTTTTTGCCCAAGAGATTTGTTATTGCCACTTGATAATATGATTATTGAATGTAGTAGCCCTATGCGAGCAAGACAATATGAAACTCGTGTGTATTACGACTACTTATATCAACAAATGAAAGAAGGTGTACAGTGGATTAAAAGTCCTAACCCTATACTAAAAGACGACTTATATCAGTTTGATGATCTAAGTGTTCCTACGGTAAAGAATAATGAAATTGTGTGGGAAGCACCAAATATTGTTCGTTTAGGTAAAGACTTGCTATACCAACACAGTAATACAGGAAGTATATTAGGCTACGAATGGTTAAAAACTATTGTAGAGCCTAGGGGATATCGTTTGCATTTAGCAGAAGATTTTTACTTCTTTGCACACTTTGATAGTACTGTTATTCCGTTGCGCCCGGGCCTTGTTATGTTTAATGCAGAACGCTGTACGCCAGATCATTATCCAAAGATTTTTGAATCATGGGATAAGATTTTTGTAGGAATGGATGATTTAGTAGCACCTAATGCAAACTTGCCAAACGGCGTAAGTCCTTGTAGTCCGTGGATTGGCATGAACTTATTAAGCATTAATGAAAATTGCGTAGTAATTGATAAAGATCAAGAACCACTAATGCGTATATTAGACAAACACGGTATTGAAAGTGTAGCATGTCCTGCACGTCAAGCTCGTAGTATGAGTGGCGGCTTTCATTGTAATACATTAGATGTTAAACGCAAAGGTGGACTAGAGGACTATTTTGGTTAAAATTTATCCTTCCAAATTTTAATAGTATGATCTAAGCCGTCATTTAAATTAACTTTTGGTTTCCAACCAGTAATACTAGTAATTAGATTATGATTGCTATTAAGCCAATATATTTCACCTGGACGTATTGGCTTAGTATCCCAAACAACTTCGCCGGACCAATCGAGCTTGTCTGCAATTATATCAACATAATCTTTAATTTTAATAGGGTTATCAGGACCAATCGTAAAGATGTATCCGTCATTTACCTTTGAAGGATTATTAATCACTGTGCACCAGGCATCTAATAAATCTTCAATAAAAATAAAATTACGGTATGGTTCTGCATAACCTAAGTTAATGTTATTAGGATTCTTAATCATCTGTGTGATGATTTGTTCAGTTACAAAGAAGTCGTTATCTTTGCGTCCGTATGCATTAGTTTGACGTATTGCAGTAAATGGCAAACCTAAACTTCTATGTGCATACTCTAAGTATTTTTCACATCCGTACTTTGCAACAGCATACGGCGCATTAGGATTAGGCTGTGTATTTTCGTCAAACGCTACGAAGCGTTTAGGAATAATGTTATCTCTAACTTCATCACTGATAGGTTGCCAGCCATATACTTCCATAGTGCTTGCAAATACAAAGTTCTTTAAGTTTTTAACTTTACTTGCAGCTTCAATAAGATTAACAGTGCCTACATAGTTAATTTGACTAAATGTAATTTGTTCGTAGAAGCTATTTTCAACTTCTGTTCGAGCTGCTAAATGTACAATAATGTCAGGCTTAATACTGTCAACTTCTTGCTGAACAGCATCAAAGTCTAATAGATCACTTTTTAAATGATATAGTTGATGATTTGTTTCTAACCTTGGTGTTAGATGCTGACCTATAAAGCCACTAGAACCTGTTAATAATATCTTCATAAAAAATCCTTTACTATGTTATATAGTAAAAAAAGATTTTATTTGCTACAAAGTTGATTAATGAAGTTCTATCCAGCTTGTACCATCGTAGCATTGCAGCTGAGGCTTGCCAGTACTGTCATCGTTTTGATTAAAAATTACCATGCCCGCTTCTGGACTTGGTATGGCTGTATCTCTTGCTCCTGAATTTGCATAAGGTGTAGCTTTAAAAGTTGGTGCTTCGAATGTACCTCTAGCATTCAATGATGCAAAGGGAGTAAATCCTCCATCATAATCGTGTACAGATAACAACATTTTACCAGGTAAAGGATTAGTACCTGAAACTTGATCTATTGTTGCACTTAGTAAAATCTTAGAGCTAACTTGATCGCTAATTGCAAAACTGCCTAGAACATCGCCTACTTCTACTGGTTCTGGTAAATCTTCTGTTCCTCTTGCTGCTCCAAGTGATACGAATCCCATATCGTTTAGGTCATTACTTACTCCAAAGTGCTTAACTTGAGTAAACGGAGTAACTAGTGTAATTTCATCGGCAATGCCGTCTACTCTAATTTCTGAACCTGATAGTCTTAATACACCATTGGATAATTCTGAATTAACAGCATCGACTAGTACAGAACTACTATCATCAGCAAAAACAGAACCTGATAAATCTCCAATGAAATTAGCAGCAGTTATTGTGTCTGATACACTATCGTATAGAGTAGAACTATCTGTTTTAATAATATCGCCGTCTGTAACTAATCTTCCTACAGAAACTTCACCATTAAAATCTCCACCTTCTGCAAATATCGAAGTAGCATGTATCTCATTCCATACAGCAAGACTATCGCCTAAATTGTAAGAATCAGTTGATCCAGGTATTAACGAACTTCCAATTTGTCCGCCTACGATAACATTATCTTCAACACCATCACCTAAGTTAATATTTCCGGTAGCTGTAATAGTACCTGTAATATTAATGTTGCCAGTGCCTGTAATATTGTTTCCGTTAAGGTCAAGATCGCCGCCTAATGATGGACTAGTATCATCTACTAATTCTGCAGAAACTAAAATTCCGCCTTGTGTTGCTCCGTCTCCTACATACAGCTCTTTGGTATCAGTTGTATATATAAGCTCTCCCTGAGCGGGTATAATAGTTTGTCTTTCAGCGTCTGTACCGCGTCTAAGTAATAATGCCATCTATGAACTCCTGGAAATGTGATTCATTCTACTAAATGTATTTATCATTTCTGGGCACCTTATGTCATTTTCTCTTTTTAAGGAATCTACGTGTTCTCTCAGTAATATCCTTTTTTACCTTTGCAGTATTAAGTCTAAAGTCAACATTAATTATAGAGTCTTCGTACTCTTCCATTAAATCCTCAATTGCTTCTTCTAAATCAATTTCGGCAGGATTCTTGTTAGTATCAATCTCCCATATCTTACCATCGACAAAGGTTATTCTGATAGACTCTAAATACTCAAGCGGAACTGTTTCAATAGTTATATCTTTGAGTACTTCGGGCCAGTGATCGATTATGTCTTTCGGCAGTTTTTTTCCGTTAGGCACTAGTAGTAGTCTTCGGTTTGGCTTTTTTCTTAGTAGGTACTAGCTCTTCGGCCTGTTCCCTTAGGCGCTTTGCTTCTTTATACATAGTGTCTGCTTGTGAACGATATTGTGCTGCTAATTGCTCGTCTGTAAGTACTTCATTAGTAGCTACTACCGGATTGGCATCTAACTCTACTTCATCAACAACTACTTCTCTTTTTGGTTGTGCAGTATCTTGAATTGCTAAGTCTTCAACACTAACTCCTTTTTGCTCTGCAATAAGTCTGTTTAATTCATCTAAGGCAACACTAGACTGATGATCAGGAGTCATTTCAATAAAAGATGTTTCAACTTTTTGCATTCTTCCTGTTGTATGAAATCCGGCTAACATATTTCTACCGTCTGGCAATTGTGTTCTAGCCATTGCTTCTCCAAACTCGTATGCACTTTGTCCTGCATCAGATTCGACTGCCTTCATAAGAGCGTCATGCTCGTCTGCTGTTAATCCTTCTGTTGGAATAATTAAGCAGTTATTCGGGTCATTTGGAACTACCCTATATGCTACAACTACTTTCTTTTTATTAGTCTTTACGCGACCAACATGCTTTAATGCCATAATTTATTCTCCTTGAGCCTGTGCTTGTTGTGCTGATACAGCACCTAAAAAGGCTTCTAGTTTTCCGTATATTGTACCAACGGTCATCATTTCATTTGGTTTAAATGCACCTCTTTGACTTGCTACATCAATGATTGATTTAATTGATTGCAAATCTTGTACTGTTAGTTCAGCAGGTTGTGCCTGAGAAGGGGCTGCCGCTTCTGGCTGTTCTACTGCTGTTTCCTGTTTGTTTTCGCTCATTTAGTTCTTCTCCTTAAAAAGTACACGTATTATTTACTTGTATTTCAAATATGGACATGCCAAAGTGAAATAAGAAAGTTCTTTTTGATCTTCAAATCCGACTTCTAATTGTTTCTCAAAACTGTTATTAGATTTGAGTGCTACAATATTTCCTACATAAAATCTTCCTTTTAGATTTTCCATAATCCATTTAATTATTGTTCCTTCTAAATTATAGATAGGAATACTAGCAGACATGCTATCAAAGTGAGGCGGCAGTATTGTTACTTGTCTAGCTTCGTAAAAATTTAAAGGATTAGGATTATCTAATCTACGCTGTTTAATGCTCATAGTGTGCAGTTACTCCAAACGGCGCTTGTAAGTTTTTATCATGATGACTATGAACAATGAACACTGTATCGCAATAGTCTTCGTCTCCCCAACTATTCCACGGATACCCATCTGTAAACATAATAAACTTCTTAGGAACATAGTCTTGCTCTTTCATATACGTCCAGTTAGCATCAAAGTCAGTGCCGCCGCCTCCCATGATCTCGTAGTCGAGCAAGTCTTCTCCACCGTCTGCACTAAAGTCTTGTTCGTTGTAAACTTTAGTATCAAAACACCACAATTTAATATTGTAGTCTTTGTATTCGTCCATGATACCTTTTACTTCACTTAAAAACTCTCTAGCCTGTGAATCACCAATTGATCCGCTCATGTCAAGTGCTACAGCAATATCGATTGTCTCATCAAAATTCATTCCAGGCAGTACAGCGCCAGTGTGCCAGCCTTTGCGTGAAGGACGGCTGAATGTGTAGTCGCTTTTAATTGTGCTTTGAATTTGTTGACGAAGCAGTTCGCGCCAGTTCATCTTAGGCTCGGTAAGCTCTTTGATCATGCGCTGAATTTCACCGGGTGTATTACCAGCACCTGCTGCCTGAGCAGCCGCCATCATGCCTTCTTTGATTTCATCTTTGATCTTTTTAAGTTCTTCTTTAGAATACTTTGGACGCTTCTTGCTTACATTGTTGCCGTTTGCATCTTTTTCTTCTTCGCCTTCGTCGCCGTTGCCGTCTCCGTCGTCTAGGTGTTCGTCTAGCATTTCACCTTCTTGGTCAAGTTGATCTAATAGTTCTTGAAGTTCTTTACCTGCTTCTTTAGCATCTTCAAATAGTTTGTCGTAGATTTCTTCAGAAGTGTCTGCTTCATACTTAAAGTCTTGAAAGCAATCTACAATACTCGGAGTTGTACCAATTCGATCGCGTACAAGCAAATTATTTACTTTATAGTCTGCGGCAATATTATACAGCATGGGATTGCGATCTTCTCTACGTCCTAAGTGATCAAACACCATGTGCAGAATTTCGTGCGCAACAACAAATTCAATTTCTTTATTGTTCATAGCATTAAAGAATTGTGTGTTGTAGTAAAGATTGCGCCCGTCTACAGCGGCAGTAGGCAACCAATCATCTGCTGCCAAAATGCGCAAACGTGTAGCCATATTACCGAAGAAAGGATGACGCAATAGCAAACCTACGCGAGCAGTAATAATACGATCCATAACTTCTACACGCATTACTTCTAATTCTTCCGGAGTGATATCCGGATTTGGAGACCAATTTTTAAGTTTGCTTGCAGTATCTTTTGCCTTTGCCATGTCGCACCTCTTTCTTAATTTCTATAATATATAATAACAATATTTACAGGATTTGTCAAGTGGTATTTTTAATTTTTTTGATATATTCTAGGTGATCAACTACTGCTAACCTGTTGTTATTCTTAACACTTCTATAACGGTTAGATTCTTCCATACCAATTCCTATTGCATTTCTAGATTGTAGCACTCTAAGATAACTTTCTTTATTAATTTTTTTTAGCCCGTTTGCTACTTTTGTAAAATTTCCTTGTCTAAACAATGGCGAATGTACAAAGGTACCGTCGTTGATAATATCTTGTTTGATCTTTTCTTCTAGGTCTTTTACATCTTCTGGTATATTATTGTGCATGTACTTCCAGAAATCTGTATCGTTCCGTCTATTTGTATAACAAAATCTTAAATAAAGATATACATTTTCATAGAAATCTTGCATCATTCTATTGTAGTGTTTAACGTCATAACTAAAAACCTTGAAGTTAAACATGTTTACAAATTGCATAATTTGGAATATAGTATGATGTATATTTGTTGCTTCTAGTGGTTCGGTAAATCCACTAGATAATCCGACACAAATAGTATTTCCTACCCATTGCTCTTTCCAATAGCCACTTTTAAATGATAATACTTTTTCTGTATTGTTTAGACTTGTATTATAATTTTTGTTTAAAAAAGATTCGAAATTGTTAAAGGCCTGGTCGTCTGAGCAGAAAGAAGAACAATACAAATAACCAGTGCCCCATCTGTTCGAAAGCGGCACTTGTAATATCCAGCCCTCGTCTGATGCTTCTGATGTTGTATATGGCGGTTGTTTATCAAACTCCCACGGTACTGGATTTGGTATACATCTATCTAGAGGAAGCCATTTAGTTTTATCTACCCATGTTGCAGGTAAGTTTTTAAATAATACTGATTGAAATCCAGATGCATCTATAAAAAAGTCTCCGGAAACTTTTTCGCCGGTATCTAAAATTAAATGATCTATACTAGTTAAATCTTTCTGCAAAATTATATCTTTTACAGTGCCATCGATAATTGTTAACCGGTCTTTGAATTTGTCTTCTATATACCTACTGAATAATACAGCATCGATATGTAATGATTGTACAGCATACGGATCTTCAGGAATACAACAGTTGTCAAAATAAAAACTGTCGTACGTATAATCTTCTTGATATTGGTTGTTTATAATATCGTACGCAGTACCGTAATTAAATGCAGATACTTGTTGATTTGGCTCAAAGAAAGTGTGTATATATTCTGAACCATCTCCTGTCCAGTTTTTAAATTTTAAACCTAGTTTAACTGTTGCATTAACATGCTTTACAAGCTCGTCTCTAGTTATACCTACATAGTTTAAATAGTCATAGACCATAGGTGTAAGACTTTCTCCTACACCTATTCCTGGTTTACTATGATCGTATAGTAGAACAACTTCGGCATTATCACCCCAGTAGGATTTTAAATATGTTGCTGAAATTATTCCTGCTGTGCCGCCGCCTACGATTACAAATCTAAATTTCTTTGACAATTTTTACACCTAAAAAATATGGCCGTTTTGTAGAGATCGGCCAACTCTTTTGTTTAAGCCTGCCCAGCCGCTTTAACATATTTGCCAAAGCGTTCATGGAACTCGTCAAAACATTCGAGCTCGTCTGGATCAATTGGTAGGCTATATTGTGTAAGGGCAAGTTTGATACCCATAACAACTAACTCTGTTTCAAAATTATCCATTGCAAAACGTAGGAAGTTATCAACTTTGTTATCAAACTTTTTATCGCCCTTATCAGATGCCTCTTTCAACTCATAACAGAGCGAAACAGTTAAGGAATACATGGCACTGATTTCTTTAGCTTTCAGCTCTTTTACTTTACCTTCAAGAATATCAGTTGGATTTGGCATCTTAGACGCAACCTTGCGGTGTGCCATAAACTTAACTGCAAGGCCTTCTCCTACTGCTCCTGAAACAAGATCAGTAAGTGTACCTTCGTTAAGATCATCATCGAGCAACTCACTTACAAACGACCACGAACGAGGCGTAGCAAATGAACGGCTAGGTGATTTTGGATCAAAGTCGTATAAGTCTTTCTTGCTAAATTGCAAGAAACCTACAACGTCTTTATGAATTTTATTCTCAACTGCCCACTCAAACCAGTCATCAAAGTTAACTGCCATTTCTAAGTGAACAAAACGATTAGCTAACGGAGCAGGCATACGATACGTAACGCCTTTATCTGCTTCACGGTTGCCTGCCGCAACAATATAAACATTATCTGGCAACTTGTATGTACCAACCTTACGGTTAAGAATCAATTGGTATGCTGCCGCTTGTACTGCCGGCGCTGCCGAATTCATCTCATCTAAGAACAAAATGATTGCTTCGTGTTGTGAAGCCATATCTACATCTGGAAGTTCCATTGGCGGCGCCCAAACCATTTTGTTTACATTAGAGTCAAAATATGGAATACCTTTAATATCTGTAGGCTCCCAAAGTGAAAGACGAACATCAATAACATGGGCGTTCATGTAATCACCGATTTGGTGAACAATATCCGATTTGCCAATGCCCGGAGGCCCCCAAAGAAAGATAGGACGCTTTTTAGCAATCGCATGTTTAATTGAACTCTTTGCAGAGTTTGGAGATAGTTGACGTACTGATACGTTATCCATTTTGCATTCCTCGTTGTGTTAAGCTATTTTAGTCAGTGCCTTATTTCTAACTATGTATATAGTATACACTCTACAGTATAAAAGTCAAGAAGTTTTCTTCCAATTAACCTTCTTTTTCTTGTCTTTTTAATGCTTTGGTAAGGCCGTATTTTCTTACGTCTCCACTGAAAAGATGCAGTTCGAGTGCTTTCTTTTCGTCTGTAACAGTAATACCTCTGTTCCCCATATAGTAAGGACAGTTTATAAATTTATCTAAAAAGATAATAGTTTGTGTAGTTAAATCAAAATCAGGGGGATATGGAACATCATAAGTTTGAAGTTCGAGCTCTTCGGTAATAAATCTAAAACCTTCGTCAGTGAGTCGCAGGCCGCCTTCCTCCTTGGCTCTAGTGTTCTGCCACCAAAGAGGAATATGCTCGCTTAATGTTAAGTCGTTAACACCTTTACCTGAATGTTTTAAAAAAATTTTAGTATAAGTCTCTTTCCAATTCATTGATCTAATGGAACCGTTTCGCCTTGGACTAATTGAACAACTGAAAAGTCATCACAGTTAAAAAGGTCGTTCAGTTTTTTTGCTAAATTAACTGCGTGTCCGGGATTAGAGAAAGAAACTTTCTTATATTTTGGCCCCGGGTAATTGGTAAGCATATTTGCTGATTTAAGATTAAACGGAGCGTCCTTATAAAAAACTGCCCAAATGGCATCTGCTCGTAAAATTTGCTCAGATTTATATGTCTTTTTGTCTACATGTTCTAATAGAACGGTAGGTTTAGGTCTGCTCATATGCGTAATCCTTTAATAATATACGCATATATTTATCTCTTTTTAATAAACTACGTAGTTTACTTCCAACCGGAGCCGCCATCCATGCTGATTTGAATCACTTCTTCTTGTCCTGAGCCATTCTTTATTAAGAGTGCCTCTAGATCGCCATTTAATCTAGACATAACCTCGCCTAGCGTAAATGCTAAACGTTTAGAGGTTTGTATGTCTAATTTTATTTCTCTTTGATTACTAGCGTCTGCACTTTTAACTTGTTGTATAAACTGTTGTATTGGAGCAGTATTTAATGGTTCATTTTGCATTTGCTTTACTCAATGCTGTACGCATTTCAATTTCTGTTTTAAAAGGCCCGTTTGATATATAACGCTCAACAGTAATTAGTTTAGGACAAAAACTTTTAACCCAACCTTTGTCAAACTTAATAATATAATATCCTGCACAATATAAACTTTTAGATTTTTCACTTTTAGTAAATAATGGCAGTTTACGCTTAACATCGTACATGCTGTTATACGGATTACAGCTAGTTGGATAGCCGTGTATTTCTTTAATTTTAGACTCTTTAATATCTAATTTTGCCCAAGTAAGCTCTTTACCTAATTTCTTTTTAAGTTGTTTTTCTGTTAAAAATCTTGTGCCTGATGCATCGCTAAACATATATTGCTCGTCATTAAACGATAATGTACCAACACGCACACCTTCGTCTTCTACAATCCAAAATTTACCATCTAATACTTCTTTTGCTTTTACTGTCATTTAGGATACCTCGCTTGTAATGGTTCTGCATAAGATGCTGCCTGGTCTGCAATACGTTGCATATCCCACTTAGCACAGAACTTCATAAGACGCATACCAACTTGTGTAATGTCTTTAGGTTCAACTTCTGCAATAGTGTTATTAATTATCTCTCGAATGTCATCGGGTTGTGCCGTCAAATCGCACAATACAACATTTCGATTATAGTCATCTAGTACACGATGTTCTACACCTTCGTGATCAGTCCAACGCTGTAGCATCATGTTATTCCAGTTGTAGCCTTTAGTGCCTTTATCTTCGTATGCTTCAATAAGACCTACTTTGTTCTTAGTACCTTTTTTACGTACACCGGGATAAGCACTAAACACGTTATCACTAGTATCGCCACGCATACATTTCTCAAACAACATAAAGTCAGGTTGCGGAGCAGGCTTTGCTTCTTTAGTTTTCTTGTCAATCACAGGAGCGCCTTTGTCATCAAAGTAGCCTTCGTGTGTAATTGTAGTATTGCTAACGCCATTGTACTGTCGTACATTAGGAGCAATCAATTGTGCAAAGTCGCCGTCTGTACTAATAATAACATGATTGTCATTAGGATGTGCTTGCACCCAGCCTGCAATCAAATCATCTGCTTCTAGTTGCGGATGCCGCATTGAAGTACAATTAGTTTTCTCACCAATAAAGTCTTTAAACTCGTCAAAGATTTCCCAAAACAATGTATCTTCTTCTTGTTGTGTAGGAGTCATTGCATCACGAGTCTGTTGTCTATTACGCTTGTAAGGTTCGTAATAGTCTTTACGCCAACTACGTCCTTCTAAACAAAATACAACATGATCGGCATCGAAGTCGTTCCATGCTTTCTTAACGCTGTTAAGCGTAATGTGTAGTGCCATACCTAGTTTAGTATCTACATCGCCACGTACTACATGTCGAGCTCTAAAAAAGGTATTTGCTGTATCTACTAAAATATAGGTACTCATTTGTCCTCACAGAATAATTTATTATATATACAAGTATAGCATCTATTATTGCTATTGTCAAGCATATACTTCTTCTTCGATGTACCGTTTTAGTTCTTTATCTTCTACATCGTTTGGAATATCGTTTTTGTAAAAGATTCTATAACTGTCGCTACCGTACTTACCGATGCCACATAGATCAGTTGCATCTTCGCCATCCCAGTCAAGCCACTGCTGACTCATTTTCCAAATACGTTTGGCACGTACATTTTGCATACCTAGTGGCTGTAAAACTTCTGCAATCTCATCTACAGTTGCAAACAGTAAAAAGCCAGCAGCAGGCCACCGTTCGAAGAATTCTTTAAGTACAGGCTTTGTTTGGCGACGGTCTACTTGGTTTAAACAAATAACACCTACCATATGTTGCCAGCTATCTTCGACCTGCTGTTGGACCATTAAATCGTCTCTCATCCTATTGAACTCTTTCCTTTGTCGATTGGTACTACGTTTACATAGCCCATTTCTCTATCAGTTGATTGACCTTCGTCTTCTAGCATTTGCGAAACAATAGTTCTAAACCAAGCATCTACAATTTGTTCGTTTGATTCGCCTTTGTATCCAGCATCTAACAGTTGCTCGATAAATTCATTGTTCCAATCAAGCTCAAAAAATCCGTTCTTGATGTTATCTGGATTTACTTGTGTGTCTAGTACAGCAACCCATGCTTCTCCTGCCTCTGTAGCAGCTTGCTTTTCTGCTTCTAGAGCTTCTCGACGTAGTTCTTCTGTAGTCTTTTCGACAGCAGGTTCTTCTGCCTTTTTACTTTTTACTAATTTATTCCACCAACTCATTATAGTCCTGCCTCCCTTGCTCTTGTTATACGTTGTTCAATTTCTGCTGCCTCTTCATCATCATTTGGTCGTTCAATAGGAGCAGTCATAGCACGTTCATGTTGTTCATTCATATATTGTTGCTTACGTGCCCCATGCATTTCCGAATAAGGATATATGGAGTCTTGGTGTGAATCGCCATCCTTTTTCCATACAGGCTTCTGCCACATCCTTAACGTTGAGAGAATATTCTTCACTGCGTCCGCCCAATGGCATAAGATATACCGGACACTCGATGCCTGCACTACGATATGTATCAACAGCTCTACTAACTTCTTCAAAGTCTGCGCTAGTAGCAACAACAAATTTAAGATAAACGCTGCCGTTCCTAATACTGTGGTAATCTTTAATAACACTAGGCTTGATAGCGTCTTCCCAAGATTCTCCACTAACGGAGAGTTTAGGCGAACAAGAAAATGTCCATTCAATGTCTGTACGTTTTTTGATATACTCTTTAAAATCAGTGTGTAAGAATTGTGTAGAGTTTGTTTCAAATGTAACATTTTTTAGGTCCTTCATTTTAGGATGTTCAAAAAGCTCGACATACAACCGTTGCCAAGCAAGTAGAGGTTCACCACCTGTAAGAATAAAGTGAACATCTTGTCCATTATTCATAGTCCATTTGCCTTCTGGCAACAAACTAATTATATGTTCGACAACATCGTCAACTTCAACGTTTTTATTAAAGTGTTTAAACTCAGGATAGATACTTGCGTATGTATCACAACCTGTGTGAATGATAGGCAAGTCTTCAAACTTCTCAGTTGTTTCATGTACACCTGCATCAATCAATGCCTTTACTTCCGCATTGTATCTTTGTCCTTCTGCATGAAGTTCTGTACGACTCTTGTCTGTTTTAACACCAAAGTTCATACAACGAAAGTTACAACCGAATGTACGTAGAAATACACTAGGTACTCCTACAAACTTGCCTTCACCTTGTACGCTATAAAACGCTTCTGAATATCTTAGTTTCATAGTGGCAACCTTCCTGTATACAATTCAATACCTAAACTGATCATTCCCATAACAAATACTGCTACAATGAATACTTGTGCTATGCGCACTGCAATATAATCACTCATTAGCAACTAAACTCCTGTTGTAATTTGATGTTGTCAAAGAACTCTTTCTTTGTACCTGCATCGTCTTTGAATGAACCTTTTAGAACAGTTGTCTGAGTAAGACTACTATGTGCCATAATGCCTCGATTCTCGCAACAACCGTGTGTTGCTTGAATGTACACACCTAAGTTAGTTGCACCTGTTGAATAAGCAATCTCACGTGCAATATCGTTTGCAAGTTCTTCTTGCAATGTACCACGTCGAGCGCACCACTGTGCAATGCGTGTGTACTTGCTTAGACCAATTAGTTTGTCTGCTGCAATAATGCCAATGTATGCAACTCCACTTACTGGCTGGTGGTGATGCGAACACATACTTTTTAGTTCGCTACGTACTACTAGCATACCTTCGTATCTATCATCACTGTCATTCGGAAATGCAGTTGCATCAGGGCGATAGTCATAACGTCCTGCCATAATCTCATTAAAGTACATTTTAGCCAGTCGACGTGCTGTACCTTGACTGTTAGGATCAGTATGCCTGTCAATAATCAGTGTGTCTAGTACAGTTTCAAATGCTTCTGTAGCTTCGTCAATCAATTGTTCTTTGTCGCCGCTCTGTAGCAAGCGAGCAATGTTGTCGCCTGCCCAGTAACGCTTGTCTGCGTTTTTACAGCGTTCGATAATTTCTTCGTATTTTTTCATTTGTTTCTCCGATGTTTAGGCAGTGGATTGCCGATAGTAATACAATGCACAATATAATCTATATTATACATTGTATTTAGGTTTTTGTCAATCATTTAAGGCAATTTAAAGTCTGAAATTTTTAATAAATTAACTGCCTTATTTATTTTTTCAATATATTCTGATCTATAAGGTTCGTTATTATACGGAACATATGGACCGTCTTGTACAT
>Ga0209138_1001361_pt1 | contig 21173 bp, 17 predicted proteins | sample SaaInl3SG_22_DNA_FD_184645 | JGI IMG/M metagenome (GOLD analysis project Ga0209138, IMG submission 184645) | Marine microbial communities from expanding oxygen minimum zones in the Saanich Inlet - ESP_153SG_22_DNA (SPAdes) (version 2) | ecosystem: Environmental > Aquatic > Marine > Intertidal...
ATGTTGAATACCGCAATCCGCCAACAGGTGACCTTGCTGATATGGCACGGATTATCGAGCAGGCAGCAGCATCAGGGCCAAACGGTATCATCACAACACTTGCTGATTATGACGCCCTAAAAGGCCCAATTAAGGCCGCTGTTGATCAGGGTATCAATGTTATCATCATGAATTCAGGAACCCCTGAGCAGGCTCGTGAAGTTGGTGCTCTGATGTATGTGGGTCAGCCTGAATATGATGCCGGTTATGCCGCTGGTCTTCGCGCCAAAGGTGACGGTGTTGGTTCATTCCTGTGTGTTAACCACTATATCTCATCACCATCATCAACAGAGCGTTGCACAGGCTTTGCTGACGGACTTGGCATCGAGCTAGGCAACCAGATGATCGATTCTGGACAGGATCCAGCCGAGATCAAGAATCGTGTGACAGCTTATTTGTCAGCAAATCCAAAGACAGATGCGATCCTGACATTGGGACCAACATCTGCTGATCCATCAATCATGGCTGTTAAAGAGCTGGGTATCGCAGGCGATATCTATTTCGGCACATTTGACCTTGGCACAGAGATCGTTAAGGGCATTAAAGACGGCACAATCCAGTGGGGTATCGACCAGCAGCCATTCCTGCAGGCCTATCTCCCAGTTGTTGTTCTTGCCAATTATGACCGCTATGGCGTTCTACCAGGTAACAACATCAATTCAGGTCCAGGTTTCGTAACCGTTGACGGCCTGACTATGGTTGACAAGTTCGCTGGCGAATATCGCTAGACCCAAATGACGAGGGGCGGTGGTGAGACACTCACGCCGCCCCTTCTCTTTTTTAATCCCTTCGATTAACAGGAGCCAAGGCAATGCCAGACGCCCCACAAAATTCTGCTAATCCTGCTGATGCAAATGGCCCGGACGAACGCGTTCGGGATATTTCACGCTGGCGGCGGGCGCTAATCCGTCCAGAGCTCGGCGGTATTGTTGGCACAGTCGCGGTATTTACCTTTTTCATTCTGCTGGCCTATGACAGCGGTATGTTTAACGCGCAAGGTGTGATGAACTGGTCGACAGTGTCGGCGCAATTTATGATTATTGCTGTTGGCGCTTGCTTGCTGATGATCGCCGGTGAATTTGATCTATCGGTTGGTTCGATGATTGGCTTTGCCGGTATGATGATAGCAATTTTCGCTGTCACCCTTGGCTGGGCCATGTGGGCGGCTATTTTGATTACCTTTGTGATCTGCGTCGCCTTTGGTGCGTTGAACGGTTACATCGTGGTTAAGACCAAATTGCCAAGCTTTATTGTGACGCTGGCAACGCTATTTATTTTGCGTGGCTTTACCATTTTCATTCCCCAGACAATCGAGCGCAAAACCATTATTGGCGGCATCCGTGAGGCCAGTGAGGGTGATTGGCTAGCCCCGCTCTTTGGTGCCAAAATAGGCGGGCCAATTTTCCAATGGCTAGGTGATATGGGCATCATTGGTACCTTTACCCGTGGTAGCCGGATGGGCCAGCCAATTGTCGATGGCATTCCGATGCTGATTTTCTGGGCCATTGGCTTGGTAATTTTTGGCCATATTTTGCTCACCCGGACGCGTTTCGGTAACTGGATTTTTGCCGCTGGTGGTGATCCGCAGGCGGCCCGTTATGTTGGTGTGCCGGTTGATCGGGTGAAAATCCAGATGTTCATGTTCACCGCATTTTGCGCCACCGTGTTTGCCGTCTGTCAGGTGATGGAGTTTGGCTCGGCGGGTGCCGATCGCGGCTTGCTCAAGGAATTTGAGGCGATCATTGCCGTGGTTATCGGCGGGGCATTATTGACCGGCGGATATGGCTCGGTGATTGGTGCGGCGCTGGGGGCCTTGATCTTTGGCGTGGTCCAGCAGGGATTATTCTTTGCCGGTGTCGAATCATCCCTATTCCGCGTATTCTTGGGAATTATTCTGTTATTAGCGGTGATCCTAAACACCTATATCCGCCGCCTGATTACGGGAGAGAGATAATGCAACCAATCATCCAAATGGTGAATATTGAAAAGTATTTTGGCAGTGTGATTGCGCTTGCTGGTGTCACAGTCGACTTTCACGTTGGCGAATGTCATTGCCTGCTTGGTGATAATGGTGCTGGCAAATCAACCTTTATCAAGACTCTTTCCGGCGTTCACCAGCCTAGCGCTGGGGAAATTCTATTCGAGGGCAAACAGGTAAATCTCACCGATCCGCGGGATAGTATCGCCGCTGGCATTGCGACCGTGTATCAGGATCTGGCGATGATTCCGTTAATGTCGGTTAGCCGGAATTTCTTTATGGGGAACGAGCCAATCAAAAAACGCTTTGGCGTTAATTTTCTGGATCATGAATATGCGAATGAGGTCACCATGACCGAAATGCGCAAGATGGGCATTAATTTGCGTAGCCCAGATCAGGCCGTTGGCACGTTATCAGGTGGTGAACGCCAAACCGTGGCTATTGCCCGGGCGGTATATTTCGGGGCCAAGGTGCTAATCCTAGACGAGCCAACCTCGGCCTTGGGTGTACGCCAAGTGGCAAATGTCTTGCAGACCGTCGACAAGGTGCGCAAGCAAGGCATCGCCGTGGTGTTCATCACCCATAATGTGCGTCATGCGATGGCAGTTGGCGATCGCTTTACCGTGCTTAATCGGGGAACCACATATGGGTCGGCCAAACGCGGCGAGATCACCCCGACAGACTTGCAGGAAATGATGGCCGGTGGTCAGGAAATGGCCCAGCTAGAAGGTAGCCTAGGCGGTACCGTCTAGAGCGCCTTGCGAGCAGTGAATTGCTGGATTGCAACCGGTACAAGCAATAATGCGCCCACAAGCATCGTGTTAAAGCCGGGTGCCACGATTAGCAATGCTACCAAGCCAACATACCAGCGCGACCACATCGGCATCGGTGCTAGCATATAGCCGGTAAATGCCGCGCCAATCAGGCCAATACCAATCATCGCCCCAGCAAGGGTGATGGTGAAAATCTGCCATGTAAAGCCATCAGCAATCAGCAATAGCGCCGGAGAATAGACAAATACGAATGGCACAAGGGCCTTGGCAATACCAAGCCGGAAGGCGGTGTTACCTGTCTTGAACGGGTTGGATCCGGCAATGCCCGCCGCGGCGTAGGCCGCCAGCGCCACCGGCGGGGTAATATCGGCCAGCACCCCGTAATAGAACACAAAGAAATGCGAGACTAATGGCTCGACCCCCATCAGCGCCAGAGCGGGCGCCGCCACCGCAACAAGGATGATATAGGTGGCAGTCGTTGGAATACCCGCGCCCATAATGATACAGGCAATAGCGATCAGCACGAGCGATGAGAACAGCGCCAGATCCTCAACCGCAAAGAATGAAAACGGCCAGATGCCGCCAAAAAAGGTGCCAATATCGTTTGCTGTTTGCACAACCACATAGCCAAGCCGGAAACCAACGCCGGTTAGTGTCACAACGCCCACAATAATGCCGACACAGGCCGCCGCCGCGCCAACCGCGATCGTGTTGCGCGCACCACTCGCCAAACCGTCCCATAAATCACCAAAGGTAAGCCGGTTTTCCGGTCGCAAAAAGCCCACCACAACACAGGCGATGATGCCATAAACGGCGGCGAAGTCAGGGGTGCGCCCCGACAGGATGAAATAGACCAGAATAATGAGCGGCGCGAGAGACAGCCAATGGCGTTTCAAGACGACAAACATTTTGGGCAATTCATCACTTGAGAGACCACGCAAGCCAAGGCGTTTCGCCTCTAGATGCACCATGATGAAAATACCAAAATAATGCAGCAATGCCGGAAACAACGCCGCGGCGAGAATATCGCGCAATGGTATTTCAAGATATTCCACCATGATAAAGGCAGCCGCACCCAGAATGGGCGGGGTAATCTGGCCACCCGTTGATGATGTGGCCTCTACCGCGCCAGCAAAATGCGCCCGATAACCAACCCGCTTCATCGCCGGAATTGTTAGGGCGCCCGTGGTCACGGTATTGGCAATAGACGAGCCGGAAATCGTCCCCATAAATGCCGAAGAGAAAATCGCGACTTTCGCCGGACCGCCAGAAAACCGGCCCGCGATAACCATCGCCAGATCGATAAAGAGCTGGCCTAGACCAATGCGCGTTGCCAGAACCCCGAACAGAATAAACAGAAACACATATTGCGCCATCACCCCGATGGCGACGCCATAGATCCCCTGATTGGTCAGATACAGATGATTAACCAGACCGGCAATGCTGGCCCCGCCATGTTTTAACGCGCCGGGGGCATAGGGCCCAAAAAGCGCAAACATGATGAAAATGATGCTGATTAACGGCAGGGTAAACCCGATTGACCGCCGCGATGCCTCTAGCGTCAGAATGATCAGCGATGCACCGATAACAACATCAATAGTGCCCGGATTACCAACCCGATCAGCAACAATCTCAGGTGGCAATAGCGGCAAATACATCGCCGCCCCAACACAAATCATCGCCAGAATAATATCAATAATGGGGATGCCCTGAAGATAGAACAATCCGGTTTTTGGCAATTGCGGTCCGGTCTCACCAGCTTGGCGGCGGACAAAGCCAAATAATAGAAACGCCAGACCAAGGACGAATGAAATATGAATGCCGCGATGCACTAGCTCGCGCACCAAACCAAATCCAGAGGCGTAGAAATGGTAAACCGACATCGCCACAAGGGCGAAGGTGACGATAAACCCGAGAACAGGACCAAATTGCCGGAAGGCTGTTTCAGGATCAAACTTCCGTTCGATTTCTGCCAATTCCTCGGCGCTTAGCTCTTTGGTTTGGCCTGCCTGATTTGTGGTATCGCTCATTGATTGCCCTGTTGAATTGGGTGAAACAAGTCGGTGGTAGGATTAATGAAAATCATAAAATAAACCCCATACCCTAATTAAGAGGGTATGGGGAAATTTAACAAACCGGATGCTATTTCAGCAGGCCAGCTTCTTTGTAGAAACGCTCAGCGCCCGCATGCAACGGCACACCTACACCAGCAAGTGCTGATTCTGGTGTGATCGACTTGCCTTTAGAATGGCCGACATCCATTAGCTTGCGTGATTCTTTGTTCCACAGCGCCTTGGTGATGTTGTAGATCAAATCATCATCTTCCTTCGATGAAGTGAACCATTGTGCACCAACGGCAACTGTTGAGGTTGCGTTCACACCCTCATATGTTCCGGCTGGGATATCACTTTGGGCGAAGAATCCGTATTCGCTAGTCAGCTTGTCCGCACCAGCACCAGCGATTGGCACTAGCTTGATTTTTGCTGATGACGCCAATTCAACGATCGCACCGGTTGGGTAACCAGCAACCACAAAGAACGCGTCAATCTTGCCATTACGAAGAGCCTCAGCCGCGGCATTACCTTTTAGTGCCTCAGCCTGAACATCGTCAGTACCAAGACCGTTTGCGCCCAGAATCAACTTGGCATCAACATAGGTACCTGAACCCGGCTCATCCAGAGACACGCGCTTGCCCTTAAGATCGGCAACCGAATTAATGCCGCTATCAGCAAGGGCTACAAGGTGAATATGCTCTTGGAACAAGGCCGCAATTGTGCGCAGCTCAGTTGCCGGTGGCTTGCCTTCCATTGTACCGGTGCCGGTATAGGCCCAGTACGCAACGTCTGATTGGGCAAAGCCTGAATTACGAAGGCCAGACAGAATGGCGTTTACATTATCGACAGATCCGCGCGATGAAACGGCAGATGCGATCAGCCCTTCAACACCACAGCTTCCGCCCTTGCCGCACTCACGCGATCCAGGAGGCTTTGAAATGGCGTTGGCAATCATGCCACCAACCGGATAATAGGTATAGGCTGTGCCGCCGGTACCAATGGTGAAGAACTTCAGATCCGCAGCCGAGACATTTGCTGCAAAACTTGCCGCAAAAACGCCAGCTACAGCGAGAGTCTTGATAGATTTTTTAAACATTATTCTCTCCCAGTTGTTAACAATCTAGACCTTAAATTAACAACAGTTTCAGACTATTAGCCACCATTAAATGACTCAATCATGGATTTGTTAAGATAACAGCTTTGGCCGCTCGGCTAGAACTGGCTATAGCCGTCACAAAAGACCTGTTATCTCACTCGGGTAGGGCACCAAGTGGTAAATGCGCCCGCGTATCCGCACCCTTCGTTTCCGCACCCATCGTTTCCGCATCTGTCGCATCACTATCTGTCGCATGTGACAGGCCGAGCGGCGTTACATGCCCTGGGCGGCGCCATTCTAAATCGCCAAAGCTACCGCAATCAGGACAATGCGCTTGCCAATGCGCATGCAGGCTATGGCATGACGCGCATTGCCAGCTATGCGGCCTAGCGGCATCGCTGGCGAGGCCAAGGGCGATTGCGGCGCCCGCATCATCATTCTCGTCACTGGCTATTTTCGCGGTCAATTGCCAATAGGGTGCGTCACGATCCGCCGGATCAATCGCGTCAAGTTGGCTCCGCGCTTCACCGATCAAACCAACAGCAAACGCTTGCTGGGCCGCCACCAGACGCGCCAAGGATAGGTCATTCGTGACCTGCCCCACTAGCTTGATTAATTTTGCAATAAAGGCGCCGTCATTCGCATCCCACGCCTGTTTCAACCGAGTGGCAATAGTGCCATTTGGACATGCCTTGAAACCAGCCTCTAGAACTTTTACCGCTTTGCGGCGGGCATCATTGGCCAGATGAAAATCCGCCAAGGCCAGCACGGCGGGCCGAAAGCCGGGATCAACCGCCAGCGATTTGCGCAAATATTGAAAATCCACATCATCCAGTGGCGCACCATCGCCCCATTCAGAAGATTGCGGGACAGGTTGCGGGACAGGTTGGGCGAGCAGGAAATACAACGCCGATTTCTGGCGGGTGAGACGCACCCACTCCCGATCACTATCACTTGCCCCAGCACTCACCCCGTCATCCGCCTCATCGCCGGCATCACCAATCAACAGATCAATAACATCCGCCGCCTCATCCCAATTACCGGCCTTTGTCTCTAGCGCGAACAAGTGTTTGGCCGCCATGACTGATTTCGGCTTTAGGGCTTGGGCGTTTCGGGCCGCGACCAATGCCTTGGCATCGTCCCCCGAATCTAGGGCCAATCGCGTTAACCCAACATGGCCCAAAAACGCGGTATCACTATCATTCGTCAGCGCGGTGAAATAACGACGAGCGGCGCGGTGGTCTCCGGCCAGATGTGCCGCCTGGGCAAATAATAAATCGGTAAGATGGGGCGCATTCAATAATCGTCCCGCGCGGTTCGCTTGGCGCATTGCCTCACGCGATTCCCCCGCCGACACCGCCATAAAGCCGAGCGTCAACGCTTTGTGACCCGATGCATCGCGGCGTTGGGCCACGGTCTGGCCTAGCCATGACGGCAACCGCAAAATGCCGCGGATAAGACGATCCGCCAGTAATAGAAACAGGGCCAAAACAATTAGAACGGCCACGCCAAGGCTAGTCGGCATGTCAATCCGCCAGCCAAACCATTCCAGTTGCAACCTGCCAGTCTGGGCCGATAACCAGCTAGCCAGCAAAGCCGCCAGAACACCAAAAATAATGAGACCAATAAGACGTTTCAGCATCAGTTTACAGACCCGTTAGAGCCGTCATTGCGGGTCGCATTCGTCCGCTCCAAATTCACATTCAACCGATTGATTGCATCGCCAAGGGCGGTGATCACGCCCGCATCCAGATCGAGACGGTTTTGTGCTGACGCCTGCCAATCACCCATGCCCACAATCGCCGGACCGGGCCATGTCTCGACCAAGGTCACCGCACCCGCCAGATCGCCCGCCACCAATGCCGCCTCAAAACGGGCAAGATGACCGGCAATTCCGGTTTTAGTCTGATCAATTTTGCGAAGCTGGACCAATTTTCCAAGCTCGGACATTGCCTGTGCAACGATCGTCTTATCACCCTCACCATTCACGCCTTGTTGATCATTAACATGGTCAACCATCGCGCCGACCAATGGCTCTGCTGCATTTATAATGGCATTGCGGGATGGCGGCGTTGTGATAAAGGCCGGCCGCAATGCGCTCCATTGCGCCGCTAGATCCGCCGAAGTAGCTAGACCATCAATCACCGGCACAAAGCTATCCAATGCGCCGCCAGCGCGGTTTTCTGCCATGACAGTGCCCAGCACGATAACCTGCATCTGGGCCAGCACTAGATCATTATCCATCGCGATCGCAGATGACTGACCCTTCGGGTTAGTGGGGTTAGCGGGACTAACAGGGCTAACGGGGTTGGCCTCGAGCGCCGAGAGGCGGTTATTCAGCGCTGTTAACTCGCTAATCAAACCATCCGTGATATCGTCACTTGGGGCGTTACTTGGGGCGTCACTTGGGGCGTCACTCGGAATGTCACTCGGATTGTAGCTGGGGATTTGTGCCACATTTTCTGCCAGCATTTCATGCGCGCTCGCAAGGCTCGCCAGCTGTTGTTGCAGATCGGCTATTTGCGCCGCCTGTGCCCCAAACTTGCTGGTTAATTCATCGAGGTCGCCCGCCTTTATAGGAGTGGTTTGATCCACATTGCTCGCCGGTGCGGCCACATTTCTTTCGGTATAAAGATAATAGCCGCCCGCGCCGATAGCCGCCACCAATGCCAGAATGATAATAATCATAGAGATGCCAGAGGAAGATTGCCCACGCTTGCCAGTCTTGGCACGCTTGCTAGTCTGGGCGCGCTGGCTAGTTTGCTTGCTCTGCTTGCCCTTATTCATCGGTTCGGCATTTGGGCTTGCCTCCGCGTCCTTTTCCACAGCTTCGCCCTCGACGATCACCGTGTCATTATTCGCTTTGGATGATGATTTACCCGGCATTTTTGGCATTTACGACCCAATCCTCATATGCATGATTTTAGATGCATTGAAACTATTCACCACTCTAACGCTTTCTGGGCGCGGCGTCATCGCGCAAATACCGGCGATAGACCAATGTCGCAATCGCCAGAATACGTGATCTCTTTGGCGCCCGCGCGACAATCACCTCGCGCCACCCCGCACCAGCGGCATCACCGATCGCCTTGCTACCAGCGATAACAATAATATTCGATCGCAAATGCCAAAGGCCTGCATCCCTCATCAATGCGGCAAAGGCCTCGCTTGTCCGCGCCGATAGGGTGACGATTGCCAACAGATCACCACGCCCAATAGCCGCCGCGATATCATCGGGGAAATGATCGGCAAAGACGGTTTCATAAACCGGCCAATCGATAACATCATGCCCACTCTTGGCAAGCGCGATGCGCATATCGAAACTCTTATGAACGCCGCTCGGCCATAATAATGTGGCATTGTCACTGCTCTGCTCTGCGACAATCAATGGCACTAGCGAGGCGCCACCGCCTAGACCGGTAACCACATGGGTAAACCCAGCATTTTCGGCGGCGCGCGCCGATGTTGCGCCAACCACATAGACCGGCTTGTCGGCCCAAGCGCGCATATCAACCATATTTGCAAAATAGGTAACCGCATGGCGGCTAGTGAAAATAAGGCCAGTGATACCCATCGGGTCCGGCGGCATTGTCTCCCGCCGTTTTTGAGTAGAATGGTGCTGAGTAGAATGGGGGGATGCAAGCTGGCGCAGTGACATAACCGGAAAACCCTGCGCCGCCACGCCGCGCCGATTGAGAGCCTTGCTATCATCAGCGGCGGCGGCATCAGGCCGGATATTTAGGATAAATTTCGCCATGAATGGATGCTAACACACAACCAATAGATAGGTGAAGGTAAGCCCTAGGCCGGAAACATCCCTAGGCGAGAAATGACTTAGGCCAAAAACGAGCGGCCGCCAGCTTTTGCCAGCAAAGTTTCGGCCAATTGGGCGCCAAGCTCGCTAGCCTTTTCAGCCGCGCCAGAGATCGTGTCACGATGGGCACTAGAACCGTCACTAGACAAGATCATCCCATCAAGCGTCAGCACATTGTCATCATCGATTCGGGCGCTTGCGGCAATTGGGGTGTGACAAGACCCATCAAGAAACCCAAGCATCGCTCGCTCTGCCGTCACCTCGGCCAATGTACGGGCGCAATTTAGCGGTGCCAGAGCGGCGGCGGCGGCCTTATTACGCTCATTATCCAGAACGCGGGTCTGTACGGCCAACGCACCTTGCGCCGCCGCAGTTGGCATAATGCTCTCATCCAACGGGTGATAGGTGACTTGTAAATTAAGCCGTTTCAAACCAGCAACAGCGAGAATGATGGCATCATATTCACCAGCCTCGAGCGCCGCGACACGCCGATTGACGTTGCCGCGTAGCAATTTAACCGTCACATCAGGGCGATAATGTAATACCAGCGCCTTGCGCCGCACCGAGGCCGTACCAACAACCGCGCCAGCTGGCAGATCAGCCAATGTCTCATAGCCACCAAGCAACGCATCGCGCCGGTCTTCACGCGGCAATACCGCGGTGATCTGCGTGCCATCGGCAAAATGCGTTTCCATATCTTTCATCGAATGGATCGCTGCATCGCACTCACCGGCCAATAATGCGCGCTCTAGCTCTTTGATAAACAGCCCTTTGCCACCAGCATCGGCCAGCGATCGGTCAAGCACCTGATCGCCCTTGGTCGTCAATGCCAGAATGTCGCTCGCGACCGGTCCAAGAGACCCTTGCACAAGACGCGCCTGGGCCAAGGCCAGTTGCGAAGCGCGGCTTGCCAGAATTAACGGGGCAGAATCAAAAATGAGCATTTCAGGGTCCATGAGGCGAGGTTGTATAACCACCGCGCTATTTTTGCAAAACAAAAGCTAGTAACAGTCACGAAAAATGCCTAATTGAGCGGTTTTGGATTGTTTCGGGGGGTAGATTTTGTTTACCCCGCCAGCTTCGGTGCAGTAAGCTCCGCGCAACAGACAAATCAGATGCGCAAATAACGGGCGATAATGAAATGGGCCAAACACATTTGATCCTTGGTATTGAGAGTAGCTGCGATGAAACCGCGGCGGCGCTGGTTACCGATGACAAGACCATTTTGGCAAATGAAATTGCCAGCCAAGCGCCAACCCATGCGGCGCATGGCGGGGTTGTCCCAGAGGTCGCGGCAAGAGCGCATCTCGATATGATCGATGAGGTGATCACCGCGGCGCTAAAGACTGCTGGCAAGACCATGGCCGATATCGATGGCGTTGCGGCAACAGGTGGCCCCGGCCTTATTGGCGGTGTTCTGGTTGGCACGATGAGCGCAAAGGCAATCGCGGCGGCGCGCAACATCCCCTATTACGCGGTCAATCATCTTGAGGGCCACGCCCTATCAGGGCGACTAGCAGATGATATCGACTTTCCCTATTTGCTTTTATTGGTGTCGGGCGGGCATACGCAATTGCTGGCAGTGACCGGCGTTGGCCAGTATGAACGCTATGGCACAACAATGGATGATGCCGCCGGTGAGGCCTTTGACAAGAGCGCCAAAATCATGGGGCTTGGCTATCCGGGTGGACCTGCTATTGAACAGGCGGCACGCACTGGCGATCCAAAATCAATCCAATTACCGCGTCCATTGCGCGGGGCCGATCATTGTCACTTTTCATTCTCCGGATTAAAAACTGCGTTGGCCAATCGGTATGAGCAACTCGGCGGGGCGGACAAGGCGCCGGTCAATGATCTTGCCGCCAGCCTGCAAGCCGCCATTGCCGATTGTCTCGCCGATCGATGCAAGCGGGCAATGGCGCGATTTGCCGACGCGCATGGGCCAACAACTTTGGTTATTGCGGGCGGTGTTGCGGCGAATAAAACAGTGTTTGCACGCCTATCTGACAGTGCCACAGCCGCCGGTTTTGCGATCTCTGTGCCGCCTTCGGCCCTTTGCACCGATAATGCGGCGATGATTGCATGGGCGGCGATGGAACGGCGCGACCAGCCTGATGATCTTGATTTTGCGCCGCGGCCGCGCTGGCCACTTGATCCAAACGCCGCGCCGCCACCCGGCCGCGGGGTTCGCGCCTAAATTGTAACGCCTAATTTGAGGCTTGGATGTCTATGATTGAACATGTGATTATCGGTGGGGGTAGCTGGGGCAGTGCCATTGGCGCGGCGCTCATGCGGGCCGGGCAATCGGTCACGATGCTGGTACGCGCCGAGGAAACCATTGCCGCCTTGGCTACAGGTATATGCCGGCAACACCCAGATATAGCGCCTGTCGCCCCCTTGGCCGCGACCATGGATGAACAATGTCTAACCAAAGCGGATAGTATTTTTGTTGTTGTTCCGGTATCGGCGACAATTGATAGTTTTGCAAAGATTGCCGCCAATGCACGCCCCGGAACGCCGGTCATTCTATGCGCCAAAGGGTTGGTTGCGGGGCCGCAATCGGGGCAAATTCTAACCGAGGTAGCAGCAGTCTATTTGCCTGATTTTCCGGTGGTGATTTTCTCTGGCCCGAGCTTTGCCGATGAAGTTCTCATGGGCAAGCCCGCCGCGGTAACGGCCGCCTCTATCCACCAACCAACCATCAGCATGCTACAACAGGCGTTTACGGGCGGTAATATCCGGCTTTATGGCAATGATGACCCTATCGGGGTTGCCGTTGGTGGGGCGGTTAAAAATGTTGTTGCGATCGCCTCTGGCTGTGCGGTCGGGCTTGGGCTTGGTGATAATGCTAAAGCTGCCATTCTAACCAGAGGCCTGTCGGAGATGACGCGCTTTGCCGTGGCGATGGGGGGACAGGCCCAAACGATGTACGGCCTATCTGGGGTTGGCGATCTCGCCCTTACCTGCGCCGGTCCGCATTCGCGCAATATGGCCTATGGCATTGCCCTTGGTGAGGGCATAAGCCCCGATGGTAAATTGGCCGAGGGACGTCATAGTGTAGCGGCCCTTGCCGCCCGCGCCGCCAGCATCGGCATAGACATGCCAATTACCAATGCAGTTGACCGCGTGGTTAATCACGGTGACAATCTAGCCAGCGTAGTCGCCAGCTTGCTGGCACGTAAAGTCGGCACCGAATAGGGCCCCGACCCCTATAATAAAGGCGGGCACCAAAAAAGGCGGGGGGTTAGATCATATGAACTATTGGCTAATGAAATCTGAACCATCGAGCTGGTCATGGCAGGACCAACTAGCCCGCGGCGAGACCGGTGAAGGGTGGGATGGCGTGCGCAACCACCAAGCATCAAACAATATGAAAGCCATGGCGCTTGGCGATCTGGCGTTCTTTTATCATTCGGTTAACGAAAAACAGATTGTTGGCGTGGTCGAGGTATGCGCGCTCTATCACCCCGATCCCAGCGATCAAAGCGGGCGCTTTGGCATGGTAACGGTAAAGGCGGTTAAAACCTTGGCAAAACCGGTGACGCTTGGTGCGATTAAGGCTGATGAACGGCTGGCACAAATGGCCCTTGTTCGGCAAGGACGGCTATCGGTTACCGCGGTGACGCCCGATGAATGGGCAATCATCATGGCGATGGGCGAAACCAGCCTCTAGTCAGATAATTAGGGATTAATCGTTGCCGCCAGTTTTCGACTCGGTGCGATTGGTCCGGTGCACAAAATATAAATTGCGCAGATAGATAAACAGGCCAAGACCCTGGCCCCACATGATCACCGGATCCTGACGCCAGATTGCATAGAGCAATAGCACCGTGCCGCCACCAATCGAGAAATACCAGAACGCCACCGGAATAACTGACTTTGCCTGTTTCTCAGATGACAGCCATTGCAGAATAAACCGCATGGCAAACAATCCCTGACCGGCAAAGCCAACGATGATCATAATCTGTTCGGGATGTTCAACCAGACTATCAGGCAAAATTGGAATTAAGGTCACCAGCGCCACGGCAATCATCCGCGCCACCGCCTCGATCTGCATTGATAGAAATTCAATCATCCGCAGGGTCCCTAATTCTTTTTCGCTTTGCCAGAAGCTTTCGGCTTTGCTTTGGCTTTCGCCTTGGCTTTTGGCTGGGCTTTTGGCTTGGCTTTCGGTTGGGCTTTCGGTTGGGCTTTCGGTTGGGCTTTCGGTTGGGCCATTTCCGTTACCATGCCACTCTTTGGGGCGCGGCGCAGGAGCCAGATCACTCCCAATACATCGGAAATGCCGACCAATAGACGGTCCAGAATTTTATATTTTGACGTACCTTGAATGCGTGGACGATGCGCCACTGATACCCCAGTAACAAAACCACCATGGCGGCGCACTAGGCTAGGCATAAAACGGTGCATGTGATTAAAGAACGGCAATTGTAAAAACAGCTCACGGTGCAGGATTTTAATCCCGCAACCACTATCTGGATGGGTGTCACCAAGCAATCCAGCCCGAATCCATTTGGCCCCACGCGATGCCAATAACCGAAGCGGGCTATCCTGACGCTTGGCCCTAATGCCAGCCGCCATGCCCAGCGCCGGTGATTGTTCCAGCAACGCCTTTTCCAAATTGGGCAGATCGCTCGGTACGTTCTGGCCATCACCATCCAGCACCGCAATCAAGGCGCCGCGTGCCTGTAAAAGACCAGAGCGAATGGCGGCGCTTTGTCCGGCGCGGTTTTCATGGCGCAGAACCCGCAATTGTTTGATGTCGGCCATCGCCATAGCCAACTCTTCGGGGCTGGCATCATTACTGGCATCGTCAATATAGATGATCTCAAACGCACGACTGGCAAAGGCCTCACAGATTTCATCAATCAATGGGCGGATATTGCCTGCCTCGTTCATCACCGGCACCAAAATTGTGACATCAGGTGTCGCTTGCTTGGATGCGGATTTAGCTGGGGCTGATTTTTTACTGGCTGCCATAAGAAATTCCCAAAGCACCTAACATGGTGCGGTAACGAAATGCGTGCCTTTCTTTAACCGCTTGGGCTAGCGCCGTCAAACGTCTCTGCCTGATAAAGCCAGATTAACACATCCTGCCCCTTTGAGATATTAACCCCAATGACCTGCTGTGGTGGCTTTAAGGTCAGGTTAATACCCTTCGCTGTTTCCAAAAAGAGGCTTTGTTGGCGTTGTTCGACAATCGCCAGTGAGCCGGGTGCCTCAGCCAGAAATAACGCCGCCTCACGGCCATCCAGCAACAACACATCACCCTTGGTCAGGAACACCAAAGACGGTTCATGATAGCCAGCGGCGGCAATGACTGGCGCGGTGATTTTACTCTCTTCCATGATCTCTGTAATCGCCGTCGAAAGATGGATCCGCGATAGTGACGGCGTTAATCCGCCAAGCAGGATAAAATGAAAGGCCAAGCCAGCCAAAAGCATGCCGCCAAACAAAACCACGCCGCCGCGCTGGTGCCATAAAATGCCCTGCCATATGGCCACACCGGCAACCAACCCGCCGATGACCGCAAAGGCAAAGGCTCTGCCGCCGGTATTGCCGCCCAATTGGACCGCGCCCCACACCAGCATGCCAGCCAACAAAACGCCAATGGCAAGCAACGCATATTCCGTAATGATGGTGGCAAAATATTGTACTTTTTCGCGCAAATTGCCGGCGACCTTACCCGCGATCGGACTATTCACAGCGCAGACAAGCACCACCGCCAGCGCCGGAAATACCGGCAATGGATAATGTGGTAATTTGGTGGGAATAAATTCTATCACCACCCAGAACGGCACAATCCACGCCAGCAAAAAGCGTGTTTCGATATGCGCCAATAAGGTCGGCATCTGGGCTAGGGTACGCGGCAATAATAACATACCGGGCCATAGCAGAACGGCGGCGAGCACGAAGTAGGTTCCGATCGGCGCGCCATGTGATTCTTGAACGGTTTTCACCTTGGCCATGAAATCGGCATTAAAGGCAATTTGCAAAAAGGCGCCATCAGTCGCCAAACTCACGAGGATCGCCCACGGCAATGTCACCAGCGCAACGATCAGCAAACCACGCGCAATATGCAACCGCCGCAACCATGTTACCGAGCGGTGCCAGAGGCATAATGCAACAAGCGTGGTGATCGCCAGCATTGGCGCAATCGGCCCCTTAATCATGATCCCCACGCCCAGCGCCAGCCAGAACACCAGATAATGTTGCCTATTTTCGGGGCGGTCCTGTTGCCATGAACGGTAAATCAGCATCAACGCAAATTGCTGGATGAAACAACACAGCATCAGCACCGAATCAGTTTTCGCCAGATGCGCCTCGGCCACAACCAACACCGACGCACCAAGGGTCGCCGCCGCCAATAGCGCACGCGGTGGTTTGTAAATATAGCTAGCCAATCGATAGGTGCCAAAAACCGTGAGTAGCACCGCGATCAAACTAGGTAGGCGGTAGGATGCGATATCATCGACACCAAACAGCGCGGCGCTCGCCGATTGCAGCCAGTAAATGCCCGCCGGTTTTTTTGCCCGCAAATCCTGTTGGAATCGGACTGTTACATAATCGCCGGAGGTCACCATCTGTTTGCTAGCTTGGGCAAAACGTGACTCGTCACGGTCCATTGGCGGCAAGGTATGGTGGCCGATTAAAACCCCAAGCCCCAAGATCGCAAGAAGCATGAGCAAAGCTGATTTTTTGTTCAGAAATGCCAACGCAATTCCCCGCCCTAACGCAATTCATTATCCACATTCACCGACCGATAATCGCAATGTGCCGACCACGGTTGGTTAAAGCATTTTTCCGTCTGGTTTGCTATATCAATTGACGAGGGATTGCCCTAGCGTGACCGACATATCATCCAAATGGGCTAATGCGGCAAAATGAGGGAAATCAGGTGGGTAATGAATTAACCACAGAAACGACCACAGAAACGACCACCAGAACGGGCAAAACGGGCAAAACTGCCAAAACTGCCAAAAATGCCAAAAATAACGGTCAAGACGCCCTCGTTAAAGCACATACGAGTTGGCGCCATATATGGTCTATTTCATGGCCGATTTTTCTCGCTAATATAACGGTCCCACTGGTTAGCGCGGTTGATACGGCGATGATGGGGCGGATGCCTGATCCGGCCTATATCGGCGGCGTTGCGCTTGGTGCTTTGGTGTTCAATTTTATCTATTACGGCTTTGGCTTTTTACGGCTTTGTTCCACCGGACTGGTGGCACAGGCGCATGGGCGCAAGGACGAAACCGAGATCGAGAATATTTTCATTCGCGGCATTTTCATGGCGATGATCATGGGGCTGGTTGCGATTGCGGCGGTCCCATTGACGCTTGCCCTTAGCAATTTTGCCCTTGCCGCCAGCCCGAAAGTTGAATCGCTGATGAATGTCTATGTTGGCGTTCGGATGTATGCCCTGCCTGCTGGCTTGGCTAATATGGTGTTGCTGGGATGCCTATTTGGACGCCAGCAAATGCGCCTTGGCATGGCCCAGCTATTGATCGTCAATATCGGTAATCTGGTGCTGAATATCTATTTTGTAATGGGCCTTGGGATGAAGATCGAGGGCGTGGCACTGGCCTCGGTGGCGGCGCAATGGATTGGCTTTGTCGTCACGCTCGGCATGGTGTGGTGGCAATGGCGGGTCGCGTTTCGCGGTATTCTTGGCCGGATTTTCAGACGCCGGCCCGCATGGTTTAACCTGATCGCTTTCACCCAATTTTTCAAACTTGGCCGTGATCTGTTGATCCGCACTTTATTATTGCTTGGCTGTGAGGCGTTGCTGTTAAACAAAGCGGCCATTCACGGTGATTTGAATTTGGCCGCAGTGCAGTTGGCGATGGTTGTGTTTGGCTTGATTTGTTTTGGCATTGATGGCTTTGCCCATGCCGCAGAGGCGTTGGTTGGCGAGGCTGTGGGGATGCGCAACAAGGCGATGTTCAATCTCGTGGTGTACCGCTCTAACATCATGGCCTTTGCCTCATCATTGGCAATCGGTGCGGTTATCTGGCTGTTTAGCGAGCCGATAGTTGCCACCCTCACAACCCAGCAACCGCTGGCTGAATTGATCTTGTCGCATTGGATCTGGGTTGCGCTAATGGCACCGGCGATGGTTCTTGCGATGCAGATGGATGGCGTGTTCGTCGGGGCAACCAAAGGCCGGGAAATGCGCAATGGAATGATTGTGGCGAGCCTGATCTTTGCCACGGTGATTTGGTTTATCGCGCCGTTTGGGGTTGCTGGATTGCTGGCGGCGTTTAATATCTATCTGTTGGTGCGGGGCTTTGCACTATGGGCACAGATTGGCCGGATACGCCAGATGATCATCGCCTAAGACCAGCTAGATAACACCAGAAATCTGGAAACATGCCGAGATATTAAGGAAGATTTGATGACAGACCTAACCCCGATTGCCGCCCTTGGGCTTGTAACTGCGGACAGCTTGGACGCCGACAACACGGTAATTCCACTGCATATAATCGAAATGGCAGACTGGCAGGAATGGCGCGATGGGGCGGGTGCGGCGCATGAAAGCTGGATCGCGGCGCAAGGCTTTGTTGCCAAAGCAGGAGCGGCTTTATGTTTGCCTGATGGCGCAAATGGTCTTGGCTCGGCAATTGGTATCATTGGCGATACACCGATCTGGAACGCCGCCGCCATCGCCGCGGCACTTCCGGCTGGGCATTGGTCACTCGATGATTTTTCCGGATCGGGCGAGACGCTAGAACAAATCATTATCGGGTGGGGGTTGTCGCATTACCATTTCGACACCTACCGCAATGCAACGCCAGCGCGGCCACTATCGGCATTGATCCTACCCAAAGCGGCCTCCAAAAAAGGCATGATAGAGCGCATTACCGGCATTGTTCAGGGTATTGTTCTGTGTCGCGATATGATCAACACCCCACCAAACCACATGAATCCGCAAGGGCTAGAGGATGCGGCGCGGGGTCTGGCCGATGCGACAGGTGCCCGTATCGACGTAACGATGGGCGAGACGCTTGCGAATGATTTTCCGGCGATTGATATTGTTGGCCGCGCGGCGGAAATAGCACCCCGTTTGATCGATATGCGCTGGGGCAAAAAGGGGCCGAAAATCACCCTCGTCGGCAAGGGCATTACCTTTGATTCGGGCGGCCTTGATCTTAAGCCATCAAAAGCGATGGAGATGATGAAAAAGGATATGGGCGGGTCGGCAATCGTGCTTGGACTGGCCGCGGCATTGATGATCGCCAATAGCAATATCCAGCTCCGCATATTAATTCCGGCGGCAGAAAACGCAGTTTCAGATCGGGCCATGCGTCCTCTGGATGTGATCGACACGCGCGCCGGTCTAAAGGTTGAGGTCGGCAATACCGACGCCGAAGGGCGACTTGTACTAGCCGATGCCCTTACGCTGGCACTTGAAGAAGAGCCCGATTTCCTGATTGATTTTGCGACATTGACCGGCGCGGCGCGGGTTGCGCTTGGCACTGAACTACCGGCCCTGTTTGCAAATGATGATGCGACCGCCGCGGATATTATCGCGGCCAGTAACGACGCCGATGACGCGCTATGGCGCCTGCCGCTATTTGACGATTACGAACGTCATCTGGATGCGGGCTATGTCACCTTATCGAGCACAGGACCGTCTGGATATGGCGGGGCGATTACCGCCGCCTTGTTCCTGCGCCGGTTTGCTGGTCGTGATAGCAACTGGGCGCATGTCGATGTTATGGCGTGGAATTTGGGATCACGTCCGGGCCGACCAAAGGGTGGTGAGGCTATGGGATTGCGGGCACTATTCCGCTACATCTCCAGCTTAGCATAGCGGCGCCTAGCTGGGTAAATGCCGTTCTAATAGCCGCGACTCCACTCAACCCGATTAGCTGGCTCATCGCCATTTGTCATCGCTTGAATCGCTGCGGCTACCTGTTTAGAGGCACTATCGGGATTGGTCTGTGCGGCGACATGCGGCCAGACCCGAACCTTTGGATGCGCCCAATAGGGGTGCTCTGCTGGCAATGGCTCTATTGCAAACACATCCAGCGCGGCCCCACCAATTTGTCCCCTATCTAGCGCCGCTAATAAATCATCATCATTAACCTGTGGCCCACGGCCACCATTAATCACGAACGCACCATAGGCAAGCCGGTTGAAATAATCGGCATTCATAATGCCGCGTGTTTCAGGCGTTAGTGGCAACACACAAACCGAGATATTCACCCCTTCAGCAAAATCCGCCAAGGCGTCCGGTCCGGCAAAAACGTCAACATTTTCGATTGTCTTTTGGGTCAGCGCCCAGCCCCGCGTTTTAAACCCCAGAGCCGCAAAACGGCGGGCGATCACACTACCAATGGCACCAACACCAAGCACCCCGACAATTGCCTCTTCGTGCGAACGCTGGGGTATCGAGGCCCAGGTTTTTGACGCCTGCTGGTCCCGATATGATGCGCCATCGCGCCAAAAATCCAGCGCATTCAAAATGGCCCAATGGCTCAACGCATCCGACATATCGGGATCGACCAACCGCACCAAGGGGACATCACGGGGCACGCTGGCATCGGCCATCATATGATCAACGCCTTGGCCTTGGAGGATGATCCCTTTTAGGTTTGGCAAATGCGCCAAAGCACCTTCTGGCGGTGCCCAGACCAACGCCACGTCACAATTTCTACCGGCATCGGATACCAGATCGACAATTTCAAAATCATCCAGAAATGGCGTTAATTTTTGGTGCCATTCTTGTGCCTCGGCGGCCTGTCCAAAAAATCCAATGCGGATCATCACACCATTCCTTTATGCAGAGATAACAGCCATTGCCGCGGCGTGTAATGCCGGTGTCGCGGCGCAGACCAAACTGCCTGTTGGTGCGCGCTCACCCGGGGCCAGCGTGACCGGCAGTCCGTCAAAATCGGTGACGATTACGCCAGCCGCCCGCATCACCCCAACAACGCCCATGACATCATGCGGTGCCAGACTATCCTCGACCACTAAATCAATGTGACCAGCCCCTAGCAATGCATAATTATAACAATCGCCACCATAATTAGTGACCGCGGCCAGCTTGCTTATGCGGTTGAAAATGGCCAGTCCATTGGGCGAAAACGCCTCTGGTGATGTGGTCGCAATCCGTGCCTTGGCAAGATCCGTAACGCTGCTTAGCTGGGATTGTTTGCCATTCATGGTAAACTCATTACCAACGCCGAGATATAGCTCATCCAGCATCGGCATGTCACATAGACCAGCGACCGGACTATCATCACGGAGCAATCCAACCAAGGTGCCAAAAATAGGCTTGCCGCTGATAAAGGCTTTGGTCCCGTCAATCGGATCAATCACCCATTTAAAACCGGTAGAGCCATCGCCGTGATGGTCGCTATGTTCCTCGCCAACAATGTCGTCGCCGGGAAATCGCGCGGCAATAGCGGTG
>Ga0209138_1001362_pt1 | contig 21166 bp, 35 predicted proteins | sample SaaInl3SG_22_DNA_FD_184645 | JGI IMG/M metagenome (GOLD analysis project Ga0209138, IMG submission 184645) | Marine microbial communities from expanding oxygen minimum zones in the Saanich Inlet - ESP_153SG_22_DNA (SPAdes) (version 2) | ecosystem: Environmental > Aquatic > Marine > Intertidal...
CACTCGAAATGGTAAAATGGTTTAATGAATGAATTTGACGCTGTAGACGGATACCATGTCCCCCTCGACCCAATGGAAGCAATGCAATGCGATTCATGTCAGTAGCAGGAGGGTGCTGTGACTGCGATCCGCCGTGCAATAACTGCTTACCTAAAAGGACTTAAATATATTATGAACAAACCTTCATGGAAGAACCGCCGGAGATACATCCTGGCGTCTTTTGTCATTGGCGGAATCATGCTCGTCGGAAGTACAATGACCGTGCTGTCTGGCAACATGTCTGACGTTAGTGACCTCGTTACTGGTGGTGTAGCATTGATTACACTCATACTCACCAGCTACATTTTTGGTGCAGTGTGGGAAGACAAATCACTACACAACAAGGAGGAAAATCCTGATGGATAAGCTTCGTAAATACCTCGACTATTCCGTAGAGCGTGCAGCCAAAACCACGGCACAAACAGCCCTAGCCGCAATCGGAAGCGCCGCAATCGGCGTGCTCGAAGTTGACTGGACGATGGTTGTCTCGGTCAGCGCCCTCGCTGGAATCATGTCGCTCCTAACGTCCGTACTTCAGTACGACAGAAAGCCTTTGTCCGAATAGACAGAAAGGCCGGTGATCCAACTCTAAAACAGAAACCCCCCGGTAAATCCGGGGGGTTTCTGCCATCGGGGGGAGATGGTTATTCTGGGTCCTCGTCCGGGGTTGACGGTACGGACACCCAAACTGATTCCTTGACACCAACAAACTTCTTCTGGCTGGCTGCGTAACCCGCCAGGAAGATTGCTTTGTGGTCGTGGCTGTAACGGTACATGGGGTCGGTCAGGGAGTCAGCCTGGTAGTCAGCCCATGCGCTTTCAATTTGTTCACTCATTTGATACCTCCGTGTTTTTATAAACCTAGCACAACTTTAGTGCTACTTCCAGTACTTCTCCAAGGTTGGCCCGTGCTTGGACTTTAGTGCCCGCGCGAACAGGTGGAGCATCGCATCATTGGCGTCCCGACCGTCGGCGTGGTTCACTTCCTTCCCGGTTAACCACAAATTATTCTTTTTTAGGAACTCGTCTCCGACCAGCTTTTTATCCGATGGTTGCTGCCAATTGACCGCCGAACCAAAGTGATCCATGATGACACCCTCAATGCGGAGAGGCTCGACGTTAGGTTTGAAATCGGTGGAGAGAACCCTAAAGTTTTCGCACACCACATCTAGGTGCCAGTCCAGCTCCATGTACCGTTCCCGAAAATTCTTTAGGCAGTCCTCCTCAACGATAGCCTTGCCGTCCCTGGTCTTGTGCAGCCACTCAATAAAGCCAAATGTGCCATCTGGGATTATCGCCCTGTAGACGACCTCCAGCGGAAGCTCCTCTGTCATCCTGCCAATAGCAATCCCCGTCGCTTTGCCCGGATCAATTGACATGTAGTAATCAACGCTCATCTATAGTCAGCTCCCTCACTCCTGGTCCAAATATTTCCCTCAATGTTCTTATGACCGTAATGCCACGGGCGTCCTCTGTCAAGCCAAGTGCCCACTCGAGCGCGGCCTTCATGGAATCCGGATTGGGGTTGGGTATGTATGCGTAATCACACAACCAGCCCGGCTTCTCCCTCAAGGCAATCACCCTCCCGGGGGACCCTGGAACAGCCCTCACGGGCTTTATAAGCGTCTCCGTGACCACCAGCTCCTTGGCGGCCTTAAGTATCGCGAGATCGTCTCCTGTGGGCTTAGAGGGGTATATGGGGAGCGGGACTATATTAGTCATCGAGGCTGAGTCTATTGACCCAGGACTCACCGGCGTCTCCACCCCAGGCATCCCACGCAACACGACCTGGCGAGGGGTATCCATCCTGGTTAGACCGGAATCCCTCGGCACCCTTGCTCGCCTTGGAGTGGCGTGCAAAGAACGCTCGCATCTTGATTGCGGTAGACCTCGAGATGCTCCCGCCCCTGGCTAGCTGTGCCATTCGAGCGCGTCCCACGTCAGTGAATCCGCTACCAGCCTTGCCGTCAGCGACCCATTTCTGCGCACGCTTGGCAGCCGAGCTAACGCCCGCTGGCACTTTGTATGTATCTTCCTCCGATATGTTGAAGTTAACCACTCCAGCCCACTCCCTTCCTTTGGATTTCTTTGGGTGCTTTGATGGTAGCAAGTCGTTGTCGGTAACATACTTGCTGTTCTCTGGCCTGCCGTTGCGCAGCAGGTAAAGGTATGCGTTCACCCTGGCCATCGCCCACGCCGCCCGGCTAACGCCCGGTCTGTGCGAAGTCGAGAATGCGCCAGCACCACGACGCCATACCGCTAGCAATGCGCCTAGTGTGGCACGCTTGCCGGCCTCGGGGTTGGCCTTGTTGTGATCCGCAACTTTCTTGCGCAGCGAAGTCCTCGTCGCATCGTCAACGCTAATCCTAGAGTTGCCCTTGCTTGCGGAGCCAGACTTGTTCTTGTCCGATCCCTTGATCTGGTCGCGCTTTGGCGCGGGGGTTGATGCTGACATAAATCCTACTTGTTAATCACGAGCCACTTGGACCCTGAATCCATTACCTCTTTAATTCTACCTTGCGATGTGAGCGCTCCGACAGCTTCCTGAAGGTCCCGAACTCGCCAAGCCTTGAATCTTCTGTTCACAAACTCAATCTTGACCTTCTCCTCTTTGCTGTTCACGAAGGCTTCGACCTCATCGCAGGCCCGCTCGAAGTCGCTGGCGTTAATATTGCGAGCAACAATCATCAGGTTCTTGACCCACTCTTCCGCTGCCTCAATCGCCTTGAGCACATCCGCGAGTTCCGTTGTCTTCCTGCCCTCAGAAACCGCAAGCAATGTTGCGCACTTGCGGATTGTGACACCCATACGCACGAGTGATGGGTTGATGATGTCCCAGTTGGGGTCAGACTTCTTGACCAAGTTAGCCAAGTCCCACTTCACGTCGGTCATCCGCTTGGCTGCCTCTTTCGTAATGCCAACCGCAATGTTGTTCGATGCCTGCTCTGCCCTGAGCTGACGTTTAATCTCTGAGAACTCGGCTGCCCACTGGCGTGCCATCGGCTCAAAGCCCAGCTTGATTTCTGTGCCGTCGGAGTCCTCCTCCTTGACCGCCTCTTTGCTCAGTGTTCGAGGCTCGCCAATCGACCACATAAACCGCGCCAGGAATCCCGACTTGAACATCTCCCTGTTTAGGGATCGTGCAATCTCTTCCGGCGTGCCCATTAGGTGCATAACAAACTGGGTCTTCGCGGCCTTAGACATTTCCTTCTTGCCCACTCGGAGCATCGGCGGAACGGTCCCGTCGTATAGCAACGCCAGGTCTTCCATCATTCCGTTGGTCCAGTCCTGGGTCGCCCACTGCTTGAACAATCCGTGCGCCTCGTCCTTGTTGAATAGAGACACCTTGCCGTCGCGCTCGATGAGCTTCTCGCCAAGAGCGTTGGGGCTGGCGTTACCGCCCAGGTTGTAGCCAGGGTCCTCGGAGAACACCTCGTCCATCACCGTGCGCATCAGCTTGAGCGCCTGTGACTTACCCGTGGTTGTCTCACCGAGTGTCATCGTGTACAGGTTGAGGCCCTCGGGGCCACTCTTGCGAGGTATGAATGCGATGTCGGCAAAGGCGCACGAAAGTATGGTCCATGCGTTAATCCTGTCGTAGGGACCATTCTGCTTGGCCAACTTGCTGTGCGCCCAGTCCACATAGTTATCCACCCATGTGGAGTGGTGCTCAAGCGACTGCCGCTCATCGCCCTTCAGTAACTCTAGGTTGCTCTCTGCTGTGTCCAGCTCCGGTGGCTCTTTGCCCTCACCGCGCTCCCACTCAATCTCACCGTAGGCTTTGTTAGCTTCGGCTAGGAGACCGTGGATTCCCCTTGGGTCTTCTTGGCTCCACTTGCGGGATGCCGGAGCATTCCACGCGATACTAATCGCTTCCTCTTTGGTGATAGTACCCTCAAGCCGAAAAAGTTCACATAGAAGCCGGTACCTGGATTCAGATCGATTGCCATCGGCACCCACCTTCGGCTCCGCAAGGGCGATGTTAAGCGCGTGTTGCGGTAGTTTATCCAGCGCCGTAGTGTAATCCGGGAGTTCCATCGGTGTCGCAACCTGAACGCCAGTCTCCCGGCCCAGGATAGGTCTTTCAATAGTGTCGACATCTTCATATGCCCCTTCCATATCCATTACGTTGTAGATGATTCCGTTGTACTCAGCCACCACAGATTCCGGGAACCCATGGCTTGTGTTGACCGTATCTGGTAGGCGCAGCACCTTGTTAGCTGACCAACCAGACGGGTCGCAACCGTCCTCCTTGTGTGCGGTTGTAATCTTGTGCGCAATCTCAGCAGCGCGCCTAGCTTCGATAGGCTCATCCAGCAACCAGTAGTCGTGGCCGCGACCGCGTGAAGTGACGACGTGCACTGATGGCTCGAGTCGGAACTTGTCTGGTGTGCACAAGTCTGAATCCATGTAGATGGTCTGCGAACTCAGAGCGTTCTCTGGGGTGCGAGCAATGTTGCCCTTGTCGTTGGTCTTATCGCCGTAAAGCAGTGGAGATAGGTACACATCCTCACCCGAGTGGGCCTCTGCGTACTCAACCATTTCCTTCAACTGATCGGGGTACTTGAATGTCTTATGGATGTTTACATTCAGCTTGCCTGCCGCAGTCTTTCCGCTTGCTCTGCTGATAAAAGCGTTACCACTGCGCTCCCCCAAAATGGTGGTAATAAAATTTTCCATATCCCCTCCTTGTCTAATGTCTGCTTCAGCTGGCCCACCTGGACTCGAACCAGGAACCTACCGGTTAACAGCCGGTCGCTCTGCCAATTGAGCTATGGGCCAAACCCTATTGGGTTAGAACGCTCCGTCGTCTGCGGGAGCTGCGCCGTCTTTGCGGTACTTGACAACGACCGACTCGATGTAGTCAGTCTGAAGCGAGCGACCCTGAGTGCCGTCCTTCTTGTCGAACTCCTTCTCGACCAGCGTTCCGTTGACTTCAACCAGGTCGCCCTGCTGAACATCTAAAGAGCTGGCAAGGTCGCGCCACACTGTCACGCGAATCTTGCTGGTGTCACCAGTCTTGACATACTCTCCCGAGTCCCTGTCCTTCTTGGTGTGGTTGACATAGACGGGGAACTCCATGAGGGGTGTCCCGTTGATGTCCTTGCGGGTGGGCTCCGCCACCACGTTGCCGGTAAATACGGCATTGATTCTGCTCATCTTTCCTCCTGTTTGCGTATCTTCTTAATATCACTGAGCGCGTGTGTCGTGCTTAGCAATCCCGTGAATGCCTTAAACATTACATCATGTTCCGTCTCGGGCATAATCTTGAGCTTGATGAAGGGTTCCATCGGTGCTCCGTGCTTATCTGTATCGCTTGGCCTCATGTGCAGCAAGCCAAGTTGCTGGTACTCGGGTGCGGGTTGTTCAACCCACTTATCCTCGACCTCGATAAGCATCGTGTCGCATCTCTTCAGGGCCTCGAGTTGCATCCAGTGCTCGTCCCAGGTGTTGCGCGAAGTCTTCACGTCAACCAGGGTGGGAACACCATCGATCTCCCAGAACCCATCCGCCGTGCCAGCGTAGCCGTACTCCTTGTTCCACAGCGTGAACTCGGAATGAATTGGCCGCACATCATGCTCGGCGTTGTATGCGTTCCACTGGTCCACCATCTCCCAAAAAAAAGGTGGCGCATCTGTTACGTCAGGGTAGGGGCAAGCCTCGTGGTCGGCTGCCACCCAGTCGTGCACCATTGTGCCTAGTTCGGCTGCGTCATTGAGCACGCCATCCGAATAGTTCCTGATGTCCGTCAGGTCACCCTTGAGCGGATCGCGCTTCCAGTACCAGCGGAGGAAGCCAAAGCCCTGCTCCTCGGTGCGGTTGAGCAACCCGTCCACGTTTGCCACCGCGTAGGCAGCAGTGTTATCTACTGCCCACTGGACTATGGCTGGCTTGTTCAGTTGCTTCAGGACCGTGGTGACACCGGGCACAATATCCCCTGTGTGGGGGTGCTTGTACCCGGAGCCACCGTGCCCCGAAGACCGAACCCTAAGCTTGGGTTCCATGATTTTGCAATCCGTGCAGGAACGAGTACAGCTGTGCCATGTTCAGCGCCTCCACCTCAGAGTCCAGGTAGTCATACTTACCAGACTCGGGGCACTGGCCGCAGTTCCACATGGCAACCCACATTGAATCTCCAACCGTGGGCGACTTAGCTGAGACCTGCATTACGCAACCTCGCCCGCCTTGAGTGCAGCAAGTACTTGCTTGAGGATGGATTCATCCTTCTTCCACTCGTCCGCAGGCTGGCCACCGGAGATGCGCTCACCGATAGCGTTGGCGACAGCACCATTGAGACCATTGGAACCGAGAAACGTCTTGATCTGGTCATATGTGCCAGGGGCCGCAGCCTTCTGAATCTTGGCCGTGGACGCTGAAGAACCACCAGCGTTAGGTGTTACCTCGTAGCCATCGGGGTCCGGCTCGCCGGTTGCGATGTTGAAGGTAAGCAGGTTTGCAATCTTCTGGGCCTGAGTCACCGCCTTGCGCCCACCCTTGTCTCCGTTGTCCGCACCCTCAGCGGTAACACTGATAGTGAACTCGGAACCATCCACCGTGCTGATGTATGTCACATCCAGGGTGACAATAGTCATAGGCACGCTACGGTTAGCGCCAATCTCCCTCGTCACCAGCTGGTGATTCGTGATGACTGGCTTGGTGATGACGTTGTTCTCAATCATCAACTTCGAGATTGCCACGAGGATGTCATCGTTCTTCACATACTTGTAGCTACCCTGTGACGCTGGACCAACCCCAGCTTTTGGCACGCTGCCAACGCCAGCCTGGATGGCTGCGATTGCACCGTATATTTTCGGCACTGATGCCGACTTGGCTGCTGTACCCGTCTTGGGTGTTGCAGTTGTTGCCATTTCCTACCTCCTATTTTTGTCTGGTCTTGCCGTCAATGTAAACCTCGCCACCCCACACTCCCACCGGTGGCTTGTACGCAGTAGCGAATCTAGCGCACTCAAGTAGCACAGGGCAACCCTTGCACATCAAGTACGCCTCGATCGCGGATGGCTCCTCGCCCTCTGCATAGTCAATGTATGGTCCCGGATTGTCCTCGCATAGCGGAGTGTCGTCGCCAAGTTTCTTCTGCAATGTTTCCGCAGCCCGCTCAGCCCGCTTGGTCAGTTGTAAATACTTGAGCGCGCTCTCATCCTTGCCTTCAGAGATTAGCTTGTCAGCCTTCTCTGCCGCTCTCTGCTGGGCCTGGAGGGCCTGTCGTTCTTTTTTGCCGGTGTCCTGTGGCCGGTGCTTCTTGTCGTACGCGCGCTTCTGAGCGTCACGACTGCACGCCATGCAAAAAGCCTGCACCTTACCGAACGACAAACGCTCACCATAGTTGTTGCCGTCAATGACGTGACCGTGCTTGCATAAGTCGCCCCGCTTCTTCACGGGGTTCTTCGGTGGAACGTTGCACAACGCGCAACGTATGTGCGGGTTACCTCTGTTTACATATTGCTGCACGTTATCGCCAGCAATCACATGACCCTTCTTGCACACATCACCGATCTGTATGGGCATTCTTTTCCTTTAGGGTCTTGTTCATCTCGACCGCCTTGGTCACCTGCGAGCTTAATACTCCTGCATCATAAGTGTCAACCGCAACCAGCTCCACGGATCGAACGGTCTTGTCCTGCCCGTGCCTGTGGATGCGCTTGATTACCTGCTCGTTGAGAATCCTGTTGTCACTGCGATTCAGCCAGAGGATATTGCGTGAGCCGTACTGCAAACCATCAACACCTTCCGCAATCGCTGCGATAACCGCTACTAAATACTTGCACGAACCACCGACAAAGGCTTGCTTGGCAGCCTCCCTGTCGGCCCCAGTCACGTTCCCGTGCCAAGCCATAGCCGTCTTGCCATCGTTGCGAAGACGGTTGACTACCACGTCAGCGAACTTGCGAGAGTCCGTAAGTATCAGCGTTGGCTCGTTGTCGAAGTCATCCTCGAGGATGTCGAACATAACGTCAATCTTGCTCGACTTGCAATCATCGTCAAAGGTAATCACATCATCATCGGTCAGCGTGAACATCCCGAGTGTTGCCTGCCTGAGCCTAATGCGCAGGGCGATAGGGAACTCGATGACCACCGGGCGCTCCTCGATCCACGTCACCATCTTCTCTTCTAGCTCCCTGTATGCCTTGCGTTGCTCCCGTGTCAGCTCGACGAACACCTGCTCCTCTTGCAGGTCGGCGTCCACCTCTGACTCGATGCGAACATAGCAGGGCAGCGAGTTGAAGAATGCGCCAGGCCGTCGCTCACCGGATACCTTCTTGCCACCTGGTGCGAAGTGATCGTACTCAGTGGCGCACCACTTATCCACCCAGGCCCAGTAGGAGTTCTCAATAACCGTTGGCCACAGCCACTTGGTCACCGCCCACGCGCCCTCAAAGCTGTTGCCTGTGGGCGTACCGGACATGGCAAGCTTGAACCCGCCGTTGACTTGCTTGAGCGTCTTGTGTGTCTTGCTCTTACGATTCTGACCACGATGCACCTCATCAAAAAGAACAAGGTCTGGCTTCAGCGTCCACATCTTGGATCGGGACTTGTTCTCCCAGCCCAGTCGCACGAACAGTTCGACACCCACAAAGTAGATGCCAGGCAACTGCCACAACCAATCTTCCTTCGCCTGCGAGCCAGCTTTGGAAGAGTTGATCCACTTGAATGGCAGCTCCACACCCTGCCTCTCGAACGTAACCTGCCACCCAAGCCTGGTGTTGAGCGGAGCAATCAGTAGGATTGTTTGCGCACCAATACCTTTGGCGACCTCGACCGCCTTCAGTGTCTTACCAGCCCCCATTGTGGAAGCGTTAAGCGCTGCCCTCGTAGGCTCTGTCACGATTCTTTGGATGGCGGATTGTTGGTCTTCTGTTGGTAACAATTTCTCCAGTGTCATAGTGCACCTCCTCTTCCTCCCAGTAGTCTCCAGATTCAACCTCCCGCTGCCGGGCTTCGGCCTGTTGCATCTGCTGAATGATTGTTTGCTCCTCGTAACCCTCTTCAACGTTCCCGACAAAACGCCAGGCCCACACGATGAATATTGTTGTCAGAGCAATGAAAGCTAGCACCTAGCCCTACTTGCCACTAGCAACAGACTCAACCCACGCCATGGCTTCCTCATAGTAGTAACCATCCTGCCTATTATCCAAGGCGGCAACCGCCTCGTTACGGACAGTGAAGTCCTCGTTCCACAACGAGTCCCTAGACATAAACCACTTCGTGCCATCGTTCAGAATTCTGAAGTCGAAGGTGGCCGAACCAGTGATTGACTTTGGTCCGTGCGACACATAGGTCGCGGTGAACTGCCCCGTGTCTGGATCGAGCGAGTATACAGAATTCAACGGGTGCTCACCCTTGACTTCTTCCACATGCTGAGTGCGATCGAGCGAAGCGTACACCGTGTGATAATCCTTAGTGCCCAGTGCTCGCATAATGTCAGCTTTGCTGTTGTTGTTTTCGTAAGCGAACCTGACGGCAATGTCGATCTGTGTTTGCATATTCCACAACTGCTCCTTCAGCTCGCTCCGCAGCCTTTGCTCTAACGTAACTTTCGCTGCCACATATCGTTGTTTTGCTTTGCTCACCGCGTCTAAGTGTGCATTCATTGTCTCCAGTACCCTTCTGCTAATCGTTGTGCATCGTCGAACGCTTCGTCCAACAACGCTTCGTCTTCCATCACTTGCTTGTCCACATAGAACAAGAGCCACACGCCGTGGATCGAAACCTCGACCTCACCTAGCTCCTCAGAGAACCTGTGCGTCAGGCCCATCTCGTCGAACAGTTCGTACAGCTTGCGAACCGTATCGAGCGACCCGACCTCTACCTCAAGGCTCCTATCTCCTGGACTACTCATCTTCTTCCTCACCTTCCGTTCCCACAATTGCACACGCGATACACATGCCCACCTCATCATCCCAATCATCTATAACAGTTACGCTGTCACAGGTCTCGCAGTGCCGCAAGAAGTCGTAGTCGTTCACCATGTGACACTCACCACCATTGCGCACTGACCGCAGAGAAGTTCATCGCCCTTGTAGCGCCAGTCGTGATTACTCATAATCAGCTTGCTGCACAAGTCGCAGTCACCCACCAAAGCGTTATCCATGTTGCCTCCTACTGAATCATTGACTCCATGTAGTGCTGATGTCTCTCACCAGCAATATCGTCGATCTCGTCGAACTTTTTCTTCAGCTCATCCAGCACCCGCTCCGGGATGTGGCTGTATGTGACACAGAACATCTGAAAGTCAATCCAGAAGTCAACGTCCGATGTGTAGTCACCACCATCCGCCATGGCCACACCGAGCGTCAGCTGCTTGGCTTCAACTGGTGTTAGCTCAATGTTGTCAAGCTCTTGGCCGGAACCAAACCCTGCGCCCACGCTCTCGATGATGCAGGGTGTAATCACCCAGCCCTCCTCGGCGTACTCAGTCTCGTACCCCTTCTTGTCCCAAATGTTGAGATCCATATTGTCCAATATCATTCTTACCCCTCCCTAATTACTTGTGAAAGAATTGTGTTCTTCTTCTCATCTAGTGATGCTGTCAGCAACCCTATCTGAGAATGATAGGGCAATCCCTCACTGCTGTCAACTATGTAACCATCGTTATTATTCATAGCCGGATGTTTCACAGACATACACAAAACCCAGCCGGTGATGATCTCATTCCCGTCCGCGTTATCCCTAACATACTGCTCGATAACCCTGTCCATCTCTTGCTTATCCATGTGCTCCCCTTCTTGTTGCTGCTTCTAGGAATAGCTGTCCCACGGTGGGATCAACTACGTTTCTTAACACTTGCCTCTTGTTCGGCAGTGCATAACTTGATAGGTCAAAACCGTGTAGCTCCTCAAGCTCGCTAATCTTGTTCATCGAGCGCAGGTTTTCGGTTTTCTTTGGAACCTCCGGCAGGTCAAAGTTGGACCAATACAGGTGACGATTGCGCTTCACCGGATCGAGCAACGCTCCGTAATAAGGCACGACATTCTCGACCAGCCACATCGCATTGCTGTGATACTTGAGGAAGAGAATCTCTTCATACAAGCTCATGTCCGGGTAAGCCTGCTCTGTGCCACGCAACCTAACCTGAATGTTGTAGCGAAACGAGCTGTGACTTTGACACGGTGGACTTGACCATATGAAGTCGAATTGTTCGTGATGCTTCAGCAGATAATCGTGAGCATCGCCCACCACCAGCTCATCACTCGGCCACAAGTCAGCGTAAACCGCAGCAATCTTTTCGTCATACTCAACCGATGTCACTTGATGATCGTCTCCCCAAAGCTTCCTGTTTCCACCAATCCCCGCGTACAAGTTTAGTATTTTCATTGCTTCCTCTCTAAAGAATGAGGAGGGCAGGCAGCGATAGGGGTAGCCACCTGCCCTCCGTGAAAGGCACAACACCCGATAGGGGTAGGGTGTGTGCCTGGTCTATAAGTGAACCACCCGTCCCTCGATACCCGAGGTATAGAGTGCTTCTACATTGTGCTTACCGTAGGCGATAAGACAGCTTGGGGAACCAGCCGATTGGCCTTGAGTCCCATCAGGTCTATAGAACCTAATCCTACCCTTGATAAACAAGATAGCATCAGCCCTATTCCAAACATTCCTAAAGAACGCTCGAGTCTCTGTCCTGGCAAACACCAGAGCAATACCGTCACCGTGCTCAGCCAGCTTGTGCAAGAACGGGTCAAGCTTCTTGCCATAGGGAGGATTACACCACACCCTACCATGCCAGTCTTGGACTAAGCCGTCATCTTTGATCGTGAAGTGTTGCGCTGCCGTGTCCCACGGTCTATCCTCCGAGGCGCACGGGTCAAGGTCGAAGTCACCTAAAGACTTGATGATCTCAGGTGGCGTTAGCCACACCTCAGTGCCGGCTACTGTTTTTTCGTTTCCAAAGTTGGGCATTGCTATCTCCTCCGAGTAGTTGATTAGTGAGATGGTGGGCTACCGATAGCGGTCGGCAGCCCACCGTGTAGCCAGGTGAAAGGACGGGGATAAGGAACCCCAAAGCCCTGGCCACAGTCTGTTAGCTCTTCTTCAGAGCCGGCTGGATCAAAGCGCTCAGCGCATAACCAGCACCCCTGTATGTTGCATACACCGGCTGTGGCTTGTTGGGCGTTTCGATTGAGCGGAACTGGAACTCCCATACCCTGGACTTCTCTGGCCTGCTCTCGGCTGGTAGCACCTTGACCAGCTTCGCAATAAAGTCGGGTCGAATGTTGAGTGAACCCGAACCGTTAGGCTCACCCTTCGGGAACAGGTTCATCACTGGCGGGAACGACCCCTTCACATTAGGCAGCCCCAAGCTGACGCTCGTACCATCAGGCATATTGCCCCGCACCACATCATCCTCCGAGCTGATAGTCGTAGTCGTGAGGTTGTAGTTGCTCTTATCCTTCTTCTTGATGTCCAGCATTGACTTGAGAGAGCTGGGGTCTACCAGCACCTCTTGGCCTTCATCCCAGTCTTGGAATGCCACACCCTCGTACAAGCCGGTCAGGCACATGAACCTATCTGTGGCCATCGCCCGCAGACTGTCACCATCGCGCTTGAGTGCGATCTGTGTGATTACGGGTGCCACATCGTCCTTGCTGGCCGCCACACTCAAGCTGTGAACGCTTGCCAATGTTACATCGTTTAGTTCTACCTTCATTCTGTATCCTCCTGTGATTGTTGTGCTCCATAGATTGCTTCGTTCAGCACCTTGCCTAGTTCCCTGCTCATCTCCTTGCGTAGCTTCTCGGTTATCCACGCTGGCCCTTCGTTACTCATCGTCGTCCTCCTCTTGTAGCTCGATCCTCTCGTCCTCTACGCTCTCGTAATATCGGTCCTGCTCCTTCAGGTACAGCCGGAACGCCTCCTCTTCCGAGTCCGCCTCGATCTCCGCGTAGTAGTTCACCTGCTGTTCGATAATGTACTTACCCATTGCTTACCATCTCCTTTTTCCGTGGGCAATCTGCATAAGCCCACTCCAGTTCGTCATCGTGCATCTCCTCACAGTTGCACCAGCCCTTGCGCTCGATGCTCTCCTCGTGTGTATCCGGAATGTCCCACTCCTTGATTAGTCGCACACCATCCTCATCGGCGATGTACTCCATGCCCCAGCCCTGCTCCTCGACTGAGCGCATCTCTATCACCAGCTGAGGGAACTGTTCGCACATAGCATCCAGCGCCTCGACCGGTGGACTCCATGGCGTGTCGAAGTCGTAAGCCAACTCGCCATCCCAGTCCTCGAAGTTCACATTGCTGGCATCCCACTTGCAACCCCAGTTGCGAACGTTCCAGTCGTACCAGTGATTAGTGTCGTGCTTCATCGCCTCGGCGAGCGTAGCCTTGCGTGGCTCCTCGCCCCAGTACTCGCCCATGATCGACTCATCCGGCTTGATGAAGTTCCAGAACGATAGTTGACTTAGCGACTCCTCGCCATCCTTGAACTGTGCTGGTTGTGCTGCCTGCTCCGCAAAGCGTTGCAGGTCCTCCTTGTCGCCGGTCACTCTGACCGAGTTATATACCCAGTTAGGCACTGTGCTTCCCCTCTCCTTTTGGTTTCCAGAATCGCCACCACTTGGGCAGTGGCTTGTAGGTCTTACGTCGCTTGGGCATCACTCCCCCTCGTATCTGTAATCAACCTGCGGCACCCAGCCTGTTAGCGCTTCTGCTTTGGTGTAATCAACATGAATCATCTTGTTGCTGGCGTCCTGGTCCACGACATACGGTGCGATGCCGTAGCCTGTCTCCTGGTGCAATTCGTGCGCAATCATCCGACTGAAGAGCACCCGAGCGAAGTAGCTCTCATCCGTAACCCTGCCCGATGTCTCCAGTGCGTCCGCCACGATCTCGCGCAGTTCGCTACCGCCCCAGTGTGAGTACAGGTAAACGCCCTGCCCGTTGCTGTAAGTAATCTTGATGTTGTTTCGGTCCCCCATTACTCTCTCCAATCATTCTCGATAACGACACAATCTTGTGCCCTGTTGTCCTCCGGTACTCGTGTTGCGTATATCCAGCCCCTCATCCCCCGTTCACTCAGCTCCCCACACTTCTGACACTCCCAGCTCCAATAAGGCTTGTTCACCTGCTGCCACTCGTGATCCACATAGAACACCGTGCGCTCTGACATCACTCCCCCTTGTCCAGCATCAGCTGTCCCGGCCCGTTGCCCTCCTCGTCTCGCATCGGCACGACTAGGTTGCCGTCATCCAGTTGGATTACCACACCGGGTTCACCGTGCCACATGAATAGCTCCATCTCTTCCGGGAACATTGACCGCAAGTCCACTATCTTGCGCCCGATTAGGGCTGCGTACTCCCCCCGGTAATATCTGGTCATCCGTGCCGTCTCCGCAACGCTCATCCCTATCCCCTCACCGTTCCGTTGTTCACCTTGTCTCGCCACTCCCTGGCGTATGTTTCGTCCTCGTCTAGTGGCGTTAGCATCCGGAATAATCGCTTGGGAATGTCCGTGGCGTATGGCCCGGCTCCCTCGTCGTTGTCCTTGATATAGAACATCCCTTCACTCTTGGCCCGGTTGCTCGTCATTGCCAGCAAAGCCCTGACCTTGCCAGTCTCCTTGATCTTGACTGCCATCCACCAGTTACTCCGTGCCTTGGTGCCCGGAGCAATATCCAGCACCTCGATAGCATCCCAGGTGTATTGGCGCTTCAGCCACTCCCTCACCTTCTCCGTCGTGTCTACTTCGTAATACCCCACCGGGTGTCCCGTCGTTCCCATTACTCTCCCCTATCGTGGTCGCCGGTCATCATTACCTCCGCGTAAAACTCCGCGTAGTTTGGATCGTTCTCCCTGTTGCTCATCACTCGTACCCCTCAATCGTTAGCGTGTCGTCGTCCGTCATCAGGTGGTCCGCCCAGTCGTGCATTCCCACCGTGTAAGCAATCGGGTCCGTGTCCTTCAGCGCTCGTGCCGTGTCGTACTCCATGCCGGCAATTGTCACCGTGCCGTAGGACTCGTCCAGCATCTCCTTGTAGCTCTCTTCCAGGTCGTACTCTGTCCAGCGTGTCATTACTCTCCCCCTACTCTAATGAAGTGGATCCGTCCGTTCTCCAGCAGCACCGGCCTGCCCCGGCATTCTTCGCACACCGCGCGCCATCCGTCATCGGGCACCCATTGGATCGTGGTGTCCCGCGTGTCCTTACGGCAACTGTCGCATGTTTCCAGCATATTCCCTATCTCCCTCGCTGTGTTTCGGTTGGTGTAATACAGACTTTAGCATAGACTTTTGGTGGTGTCAAATCGTTTTTCGCGTGGCGTGTCGCGCTGGTGCTTGCCTGCTTGCCAATGAATAGGCGGATCGTGCAGGCAGAGATCCCCGTGTTACTATAAGAGAATACTATAATGTTATTATACTATTATAGTAGTATAGTAGTAGCGTTATATAAGCGCCGTAATATCGTATTGCCAGTGAGTCTGCTCGGTGCCCAGATCGTTCCAGATAGGTCTGGCAGCAGACAGTTTTATCCCGCGCTGTTCGATCTCGTCCGGCGTGAGGGTAATCGGTGGTAAGCCGTGCTTTTCCCGTTGTTCCGAGAATGCCCGCGTAATTATGCCGGCCGTCATTTCTTCCAGCGAGCGCCGGCATAGAGCGCGCGTAGGCGTTTCGTTGTAGCGCGTAGCCATATTGTAGGTGGCTATCGTGCGCCTTCGTAATCTAGGCATAGTTGTCCCCTTCGATTATTCTGCTGCGAGCATCGATCTACTTGGTAGGCGCGACCCATCGCACCTTCACGGCCGTGGCGCGTGAGTCATAGCGACCGGTTAGCTTTTCCCCCCGTGTGGCTGCATACCCCTTAGTGTTCCAACCGTTACGGCTTTTGGTGCGCGGTTTAGCGATACTGTCATGTGTGGTGTTCACATTGTCCCCTATCTTGTGGTGTGGTAACACCTTACCATCAAACCCTATGATTTAGCTGAGTGTTACCTAGCTGTTTTTCTTTTTCGTTATGTCCCCCATTATACACAGCTACCCTATGAATTAGCTGAATTAGACCGGTATTTGGTAACGGAATGGTAACGGTTATTTTTCGATCCGAACAATAAGCGGAACGCGCGCGCGCGAATAGCACACCCCCCCTACCCACGTCAAGGGGACACGCCGGCCGTTATCAAATTGTTACTGTCAAGGCGACACGCCGAATGTTACCGGATCGTTATTGTCAAGCCGACACGCCGGCGGCAGGGAGATCGTTACCTAATCGTTATCTTGTTTTTGGGCACCATGCCCACCTTACTAAAAAAAATTGCCGTTGTCAATAGGCGTTACCAAATCGTTATAAAATCGCTTTCGCGGCGCTTGCCGATAATTGTCAAGCCGACACGCCGGGCCGTTACCAAATCGTTATAAAGTTTTTGGGGTCGTCTAGTTCTCCGTCCGCACGACGGCTCCAGGCTGCGGATCGTGATCCCCGGCTTTTGATCACCGGGGATCGTGATCCCCTATCTCACCAGATCCCTAAGTCACTCGCCACGGCTAGCAGATACACCAGGCAGAATGTCCCTAGCAGGACGCGCTCTCCGCGCCTTGTTATCTTCACGCTGGCACCTCTTGTCTGCCGTGGCACACCGGACAGAATGGCGTGCAATCGTAGGCACCTTGGTGCTCCGGGCATTCCCTCATCAGTCCGTCACTCTCCAGTTCACCAGGTCGCCACGCTCTTTTAGCTCTTGATAGAACACCATCACGCTATCGTAGTGTTCCGGGTCGTAGGCGTAGGTGACAGTTTCGCCCGTCTTCGTTGTTGTGATTACCTGCATTGTTTCCCCTATCGTTGTGGGCCGGGAGAGTGTCCCCCGGCCCGGCTGCATTCTGCTAGTTGTCAATTCCGGCTAGGTCGCCGGGAATGGTGAGGGTGTCGTAGTCACCGTTTCCGATGATTTCGTCGATCCACCTAATCGTTAGCTTGTCCATTTCGCCTTCCCTATCTGCCGGCCCCTTGCCGGCTATGTCATAACACTAATACATACAGGACGGCAGCACAAGCCCAGACACCACCAATTTGTAATGCCCTTCTCCGTGTCAAGGCGACACGCCGATCCGTTACTAAATCGTTACCAAACAATTCTCAGCTTTACAAATACGATCTTTTCAGTACCGTCCACCCGCATGAATTTTTTTTTTCAATTTCGGAATCAGGTAACAGGCATCTCAGCCCAAGAGACGATCTCTTCCTCTTTCACCAGATAGTTGAAAAAGTCCGTGGCGGTCTGACGTAGCTCATCGGGGAACTCGTATTCGCGGATGATGTCATCCTGTTGCATCTCAATAATTATCATGGGCTACAATATAACCCATGGAGCTGGAGCGGACTAACCTTGATGACAAGCTGTTGTCCCTTGCGCGGAAGTCCCCTGCCGAGATTGCGGAAGCTACTGGCCTGGACCCCAAGTATGTTGCCGAGCGAATTTCTCACCTGCTCGACAGCAAGGATTGGTTGACCGACCGCCAAGAGGAACGACTGCTGCTCATCGAGGCTTCTGACCTAAAGGATCGTGCGTTCGGTATGTTGCACGATGTCGGACCGCAAGAGTTCGCCGGGGTAGCTAACGTTGTGTTGAAAAGCCTCCGGTTGGTGAGTGAGCGTCTGGACGCTAGGCGCAAGCTGGTGGATGACGACATTCAGAAGATTACGGCCTCGCACGCCAAGATATTCGCACAGGCGTTCGATGTGGCACTGGCTTACATTGTGGCGGGGTTCAAAGCATTCGAAGGTGTTCCCAGCGATGACGATGTGGACGATCTCGTTGAACAGGGACTCAAGCGTGCGGGAAGTGTTTTAGATGCCAACATATTTGGATGATGTCCTCAATGGTGCCATCGGGGAGATGCGGGAGAAGAGCAAGCTCCGGTTGTATCAGGAGGACCCGAACGCTTGGCTGCATGACGTGCTGGGTAAACGGTGGTATTCCAAACAGCTCGAAATCGTAGAAAATTTTTTAAGTAATACGCGGACGGCAGTCAAGTCGGCTAACGGGTGTGGGAAGTCCGCTGTGGTGGCAGACCTTATTACTTGGCTTATCGCAACGAGGGAGCCCAAGGAGACGTTGTGCATTATCTCCGCGCCCACGCTGTCGCAGATTCAGAAGGTGATCTTCGCGTACCTCAAGGCGAACAAGGGTTTGGCTGAGGTGCGGGGCAACCCAGTGCCGGGTCGCATTACAGAAACTCTGGACTGGAAGTTGGATACGGAGTACGGCCAGGAGTTCTTGGCGTTTGGTAAGCGCCCCAGCGACCAGGACATTGTGAGTTCGTTCCAGGGAACAAGGAAGCTCAATACGTTCGTGTTCCTCGACGAGGCTGGTGGTTTGCCGCCGGAGATGTTTACTGCTGCGGAATCGGTGATGACTTCTATGGGTTCGAAGATTCTTGCGATCGGCAACCCTGACCGTAGAGGTACAGAGTTCCACCGCATCTTCACCGACCCGCGGTTGATGCAGGACTGGTCACTCAATAGTATTAGCGCGTTTGATTTACCAACGTTTACGGACGAAAGTGTTTATAAGGATGAGGCCCACCAACAGAAGTTGTTGGATGGTTTAACCTCCGTCGAGTGGGTGGAGCACAAGAAACGTGCTTGGGGCGAGGACTCTGCTCGCTACAAGGCTAAGGTGCTGGGTGAGTTCCCGGACGAAGCGGACAACACGTTCTTTACGCAGAAAACTATTGACGCTGGTTTCGATACGGTTATCGAGTCAGATGATGCGATTAGGCCAACGCTCGGGCTTGACGTTGCACGCTTTGGTTCGGACGAGAACGTGCTGTATGAAAACCGTGGCGGGAGGGTGCGTTGCATCGATCGCTGGTCCAAGCTAGACTTAATCGAAACAGCAAGGAGGGTACATGACCACGGACAAAGACTTGTGGCAGGTGTTATCAACATTGACGTTAACGGTGTGGGTGGGGGTGTTGTTGACGCTCTGGTTCGTCTGGACGATTTTAATGATTCCGTTTATGATATTGGCGCTATTAATGGATCTCATGCTTCGCCTGATTCGGCGCGGTGGACGAACGCAAGGGCGTGGCACTATGACACGTTCCGAGAACTCCTTGCAAACGGGCGCTTGGACCTAGACTACGACGACACCACACTGCGTGACGAGATGATAAGCCAGACTTATAAGTTCAGCCAGCGTGGTTCTATCACTATGACAAGTAAGGATGACATGCGACGAAGCGGTGTGTCCTCCCCTGACTCCTTGGATGCTGCCATCCTCTCCACCATCTCGCACGAGTCGGAAGGTCCCCGACCGGGTGACATTGTGCAGATGGAAGAGGTTATCCAGGAGCACCCGTTCTATACCGCTTCTTACTGGTAAGATTATTACATGGGTATTTTCGATAGGTTTACTGGCGCTTCTGACGAATCTGTAGAACTTTTAGAGCAGATTCAGGAGCTTTCTCAAAACAACCAAATGCTAGCCGAGAGCTACTCGGCCCTTGCTCGCGCAACACTGGAGTTCGACGAGCAGGGTTGGTCACCACTGAATCAGTTCTCGCAGACCGCTATGCGACTGGAGGATGTGAAGGTTGTGGCCCGACAGGCTCGGAGGCAGACAGCATCTAACCCAGTACTCAAGCGCGGTGCCATGCTGCGCTCGAGCTATGTGTTTGGCAAGGGTTATAAGATGTCCTCACGGAACCGGCCGCTTCCGCCCCGGTTCATGGACATCATTAATGACCCAATCAACCAGAAGGTACTCTTTAGCGAAGGAGCGTCGAAGAAGAATGAACGATCCCTATTTACTGACGGGAATTTCTTTGTCCGTTATGACCGTCGCAATCGTCGTTTCTCTCGTGTTCCCCTAGACGAGATCACGGGTTGGGCCACCGACCCAGACGACCCGGAGATTATCCGGTACTACCTGCGCGAATATGAGATGCGTCAACCGGTAACGGACCCGTATAGCAATTACACTGCGGAAACCCGCAAGGTCTGGTACCCGTTGGATTACACGAGTAATCCGGTGGCGCAGATTAACAACATCCCGGTTGACCGTAACTTTGTCATTATTGACACCAAGGCCAACGACGAGACCGGTGGACTGTGGGGTCTGCCCGACTCGCTGCCCGCCTTGCCGTGGTCGTGGGCTTACTCGGAGTACCTCAAGGATGGCTCGAAGATGCTGAAGGCTCTTTCGGGTATCGCTTGGCAGGTCAAGACCAAAACAGCTAAGGGTGGAGCGAACATCTCCTCCAAGCTCATCAACAACAAAGAGGTGGCGGCCACAGCGGTTACCGGCTCTGACATTGAGCTAAACGCTATGCCCCGCAATAACACCATTGACTTGGCCACGGGACGCCCGTTGGCCGCTATGGCGGCTACAGCCATGGAGGTTTCGGTAGAAGCACTCCTGTCTGGCCCTGGTGCCGAAGGTGGCGGGGGAACTCAGGTTCTCGACCAGTCCACCCTGAACGCTGCTTATGCACGCCAGGGTAACTGGGAGGACTTCTTTGTCCGGGTGTTGCGTGTGATTGGCGTGCCCGACCCCAGCGTTACGTTCAACAACATTATTGTGGACCCTGCTTACCGCACGATCCAGTCGCTTGGTCAAGCGTGGATGACCGGACTCTTCGGCACCGATGTTATGCAGGCCGCCATGGCGGAGCAGTTGGGTATCGAAGCACCCGGTCCAGTGCCCTCCGGAGCCCAGGTTCCTAACAATGATGGCAGTGCGCCTAGTGGCGGAAGAACTCTTGGCTCTGGCGACCCGAACAACGTTGCAACTTCGCAAGGCAACTCGGGTGCCGGGCTTGACGATCTATCAGACGGTGATAATAATCCAAGGGACCTACAAAACAATCCACGATAATAAATCGTGATAATATTGTTACATGGCAAATTTGTTCACGGAGTCTGGTTCTGCCCCTGTTAAATCCGGCAACAACTGGCGTGCTGTTCTTATCACCCCGGGCAAAGGGTCTTCAGGTGTGTACACCGAAGCAATGCTCAAAGAGTATGGCCCGAAGGCTTTCAAGAAGGGCACGCACTCTTATGTCGATCACCCTCGTAGCGAGGAGGACATTCGCTCACCCAAGAATCTAATCGGTGTTTTAGCTGAAGACGCTCGCTACGAAAAGGGAGTTGGGCTTGTTGCCGAACTAGAGG
>Ga0209138_1001369_pt1 | contig 21117 bp, 16 predicted proteins | sample SaaInl3SG_22_DNA_FD_184645 | JGI IMG/M metagenome (GOLD analysis project Ga0209138, IMG submission 184645) | Marine microbial communities from expanding oxygen minimum zones in the Saanich Inlet - ESP_153SG_22_DNA (SPAdes) (version 2) | ecosystem: Environmental > Aquatic > Marine > Intertidal...
CGTGGGGTCGAGGTCGAGTTGCTGGTCCCACGTGATGCCGTCCTCCGAGGAGACGAGCCACATGTCGCGGATGTTGTTGTTGTTCCGGCGGTAGATGGAGTGGTAGCGGCCGTTGCCGTAGATGGTGCGGCTGGGGCAGCATTCGCAGGCGATGCCGTTGCCTGCCGCGGCGCTGGCGGGTTCGGCGGGCCCCCAGGTCATGCCCCCGTCCGAGGAGAGGAGGACGCCTTCCTGGGCGTTGTTGCCGCTCCCGAGCTTGAGGCCGACGAAGGGGTTGCCGTCGTCGTCAAAGGCGGGGATGGGCATGAAGTGGTCTTCCGTGGCGTTGGGTGCGATGGGGGAGGAGGCCGACCAGGTCAGGCCGCCGTCGTCGGAGCGCATGAACTGGGCGCCGGTGGCCCACTGGCCGGCGATTTGGTAAGCCAGCCCGATCGTGTTGCCCCACGTGGCGACGTCCGGACCCTCCGCGTCGCTCAGGAAGATGCCCGCCTCGGTGGGGACGGCTTGGGGCGTGTTGAACGTCCCGTTCTCGCTCGTGGCCACGTAGAGGCCGTCGTTGGTCTTCCCCATGAACACCACGGGGTTGCCTGCAGCATCCAGCACCAAGCGGGGGCATTTGTTGCCAAACGTGCTCTCGGCGACGTCGAGGGGTTCGGGGAAGTCCCAGGTGATTTGGGCTCGGAGGGAAGCTGCGAAAAGGCCCCAAATCAGGGCGAATGCGGCAAGGTGGGCGGTCGCGCGTACGGCCATGCGTACGGCGATATCAACAGGGCGGGCGGAACAAGTCATCCGGCAAGATGGCAGAAATCCCCCAAAAGGGGGAGGGCCTTCGCGATGGAGGTGAACGTATTTTTGCACCATGGCGATGAAGCGTTTGTCCGATTTGGGTCCTGCCGAGTGTGGGGTCATCGAGCGCGTCGACACCCCGGAAGAGGTGATGGCGCTCGTCCAGATGGGCTGCTGCATCGGGTCGTCGGTCGAGGTTCGCCACGTGGCGCCCGCCGGAGGTCCCATGGCCATCTGCACGTGTGGCCGAACGCTCGCCGTGCGTAAGGAAGCAGCGGCTCACCTGTGGGTGCGCGTGGCTGCCGACGCCACCGAAGTGGCGTAAATCAAGAAAGAATCAGGTGCGTGATCCAGGCCAGCAGGTAGGCCAGGGCGGTGAGGACTGTGGCTTGTCCAAGGGCCCATCGCCAGCTGTTGAGTTCCGAGCGGACGATGGCGACGGTGCTCAGGCATTGCATCGCAAACATGTAGAAGACGATGAGGGAGGCCGCCGAGGCGGTGGTGAGCAGGGGGCGACCGGTTCGCGGATGGGTTTCCTGGGCGAGGCGTGCTTTGAGGTCGCTGACCTTGGGGGTGGAGCCGTCGGCGGAGGGGTAAAGGGTTTGGACGGTGCCGACGAAGACTTCGCGGGCGGCGAAGGAGCTCAGGACGGCGATGCCGAGGCGGCCGTCGTAGCCGAGCGGGGTGACGACGGGTTCGATGGCGTCGCCGATGGCGCCGAGGACGCTCGTTTCGAGGCGTTGTGCGGGATCCATGGCTTGCCGCTCGGCGAGGGTGCCGGAGCCAAGGAACCCGAGGCCCCAAAGCACCACGCTCAGGATCAAGATGACTTGACCGGCGGAGCGCAAGAAGACCGAGCCTTGGCGGACCATGTTGCCCGCCACGAGGGAGAGCTTGGGGAGCCGGTAGGGCGGCCACTCTTCTGCGAGTTCGCGGCGCTGGGCGTTCTTGGGGAGGTTGCGGTTGAGGAGCCAGGCCATGACGAGGGTGGCCGCCGTGCTGGCGAGGTACAGCCCGTACAGGAAAAGGCCCTGTCGGTTGAACCCGAGGACAGTGCCGTCGGGAACGACAAACGCGATGAGGAAGGCGTAAACCGGAAGCCGTGCCGAGCACGTCATCATGGGCGTGACAAGGATGGTCACGAGGCGCTCCCGGCGGTCGGGCAAGGCCCGGGCTGCCATGACGGCGGGGATTGCGCAGGCCATCCCTCCCACGAGGCTGACGGCGCTGCGGCCGCCGAGGCCGAGCCTTCGCAGGAACCGGTCTCCGACGTACCCAAGGCGCGCCATCGCGCCGCTGTGGTCCAACACGGAGGTAAAGCCGAAGAGGATCATGATTTGGGGCAAAAACACGAGGATGCCGGCGAGTCCCGCGAGGGCGCCGTCCACAATCAAGCTCCGCCACCACGTGTCCGGCAGCACGCCGTTCACCCAGTCGATGCCGCTCGCCATCCAGCCGTCGAGCAGGTCGGTCGGCACCGTCGCCCAGCTGTAGATGGCTTGGAACATCACAAAGAAGATCAGCCCAAACCCCAGCACCCCCCACACCGGATGCGTCAAGACGTTGTCCAGCCAGCGCGTCGTGTCAGGCGCAACCGCGCTCTTGGGCGCGGGAAGGATTTCCCGGATCTGCGCCATGCGTTCGCCCGCTTCTTCGAGCTGCATCGCAGACGGGCTGTCCATCGTAGCGCGGGCCTCCCGCCAAGCGGATTGCCCGGCCTCCGAGAGCCAAGCCGGCACGTCGTGCATGCGCAGCAAGTGGCACAACCGCCCAGGCGTGCTGGCGGGAAGGTGCGGACGAAGGGCGCGAACGCCGGCCTCCATGGACTCCGGCACGGCCCGAATCGCGGCGCAGGCCTTGGGCATCTCCAAAATCGGCAGCCACTCCTTCACCCAGCTTGCGGGATCGTCGTCGTGGGCGTTGATCACCCGGACAGGCATGTCGAGGGCGTCCTCGAGCTCGCACGCTTGGTCCCGGAGCTCGGCACGCGACGGCCCGGTCGTGTGCATGTGATTCAGAAGAAGCATGCACGGCACCCCGAGTTCCCGGACCTGCAGGACGAGAAACATCTGCCCCTGCAACGTCAGGGCATCCGCGACCAACATGATGAAGTCCGGACGGTGCGGGTGCGTGGGGTCGAGGAGCGTGCGTTCGGTGACGCGGCCGTCGTCCGTTTGGGCGTGCAGGTTGTACAGGCCGGGAAGGTCGTGCACGCCCCAGGACTCACCTCCCTTGTGACGGCACGGCGCGACCGCCGTTTCTACGGTGACGCCCGCCAAATTCCCCACCGACACGGCACGGCCGGTCAGGCGCTGGAACAGCGTGGACTTTCCGGTGTTGGGGTTTCCGACGAGGGCGAGGTTCACGGCTGAAAGTTCCGTCGGTTCCGTGCCGCCCACAATCCCCTGAACAAGGCATTTCCGCCTCGTGCGACCCGCTCGTCACCGATCCGCTCGGCCGCGACCCGCGCGGTCATTTGGCGGTCAACCATTGGCGCGGATCGACAGGCTGACGCTCGCTCCCCGCCACTTTCCAAACCTCAAAGTGCAGCACGCTGTTCGCCCCTTCCGCGCCTCCCACGTTGCCCAGGAAGGTGCCGACGTCGACGGTTTGGCCTTTCTTGACGGGGCAGTTGGCGAGGTTGGTGTAGACCGTCCGGTAGGCGCCGTGGGTCACAATCACGCTCGTGCCCGCGCCCGGCAGGTTGAACACGCTCGACACCGTTCCTTGGAAAATGCTCAGCACGCGGTTGCCCGCCTCCGTCGTGATGTCGATGCCGTTGTTTTCAATGGTGATGCCGCTCAATGTGGGGTGCGGCTGGCGCCCAAACCCCTGGGTCACCACCCCCCGCATCACGGGCCAGGGCAGGGTCCGTTGGTTCTTTTCAAAGGCCTCGGAGACGATTTTTCCCGCGGGCGTCAAGGCAAACTCGCCCGCAGCCGAGGCCCGCTCGGCGGCCAGCTCCGCCTCGATGATGCGCTTGATTTCGTCGTTCAGACGCTGGCGTTCTTTCTCCTGGGCTTTTTGGGCTCTTCGGAGCCGCTTTTCCTCGGCTTGGAGCTGGTCCACAAGCGCGGTGCGTTCCCCCCGGTCGGCACGGAGCGCGTCGCGTTCCGCCTGTTGCTCGGCCAGGGCCGTCTCCACCGCCGCCCGCTCTTCGTTCAGCGTGACGCGGACTTCCGCCAGCTCGATTTGGGTTTCCTCAATTTGCTCGACCTGCTGTTTGCGCACCGAGGTGTACGACTGCACGAGCCGGAAGCGCAGGGCGGCCTGGCTGAAGTCGTCCGCGGCGAAGATGAAGAGCAGCGGGTTCGCGCCCAGTTTCATGCGGTAGGCCTGCTGCACCATGCGCGCGTATTCATCCTTCAGTGCGCTCACGTGGCCCTCGAGGGTCCTCAGCTCCGTGTCGGTGCCGCGCATGGAGCGCTCGAGCGACCGGATCGTGGCTTGGTGATGTCGCACGAGCTTTTCTCGCAGCTCAATTTTCTTGTTCAACAGGCTCACCTGCTGGGCGGCATCATCCCGGTTGCTCTTGGCCTGTTTGAGCAGATTTTCCGTCGTCTTGAGCTGCAGCTCGATCCGGTCGCGCTCTTTTTGGAGGGCTGCCTTGTCTGTGGATTGACCCCAAACATCGACCGCCCATCCCATCGCGACCAAGGGCACGAGGCACCCCACCAGCACCTGACGCACACCCCTCCACATGGCGGTGCTCACTCGATCAAAGTTCCGTGCGGCGCTCAAAGTCTTCCGGGATGGCGAACGGGAAATCGTAGGCGCGGCCCGTTCGGCGGCGCTTCGTGTAGATGAGGGCGTCAAACAGCCCTTCGGGTCCTTTCGCGGTCATGCGAACCCGTGCAGGCATTCGGCCAAGGTCGGTGTCGTCAAAGTCGCTTCGCTCGACCCGCACTGTCCGGGACCGCAAAAGGTCGTCGATGACGTCCTGCACTGGATCGTAGGTCTTGCCGTCGAGCCAGTACCGCCTCACGAGCAAATCCTCGGACATCTCGTCTTTTTTCTCGGCCTTTTTTTCCGCTTTTTCGATCAAACGTTCGGCTTTCTTGTCCTTCGCCACGATGCTCAAGCTGTCGTCTGGCGCGAGTTCTTTGTCGTCGGTGCCGACGAGTTTGCGGACGTTGCGATTGTACTTGCTCATCAGCACGTACTGATCGCCGTCGACCTGGCTCGTGTACTCGTCGCGCTCTGCATCGAGCATCAAGGGCCGCCCGAGGAGCAGGTCTTGCATGATTTCGAAATTCACCGGTGCCTGCACCGCCTCCTCAAGCATGGCGTAATTCCCTTGAAAGACAAACCGAGACCCCGGCAATTTGCTCAGCACTTGCACCGAATCGGGCGTCATCAGCACACGTGCTGCTTCCACGCCGAGGGCGGGGGAGATGCTCATCCAAATCACGCTATCCTTGGCCATCCGGACGTTCAGGGTGAACGTCCCGGCCTTGCCCATGGCGCTGGCCGTCGATTCAAGGCGCAATCCCAGGGTGCTCCACTCCGCTTCTCGTGCTTCGACCTCCCCCAGCAGTTCCATGGGCTCTCGGGCGGGCAGGGTGGCCGTCGCGGCGCGTCGCCCGGTCAAGCACCCGGTGGCGGTCATCCACACCAATCCCAGCACCGCCATTACCCCTCGGCCAGGCAGGCGCATCTTGGGAAAGAAGCGGGTCGGGCTCACGGGCGGTCGATTTTGGGGTTCAGGACCTTCTCGTCGCCGCCGCCCTCCAACGCGCGGCGCCAGACCTCACGTGCCGACTCCTTCTCGCCCAGGGCCCACCGAATGTCGCCCTCGTGCTCCAACGCGACCGCGTCCCCGGCCATGCCGTTTTGCTGCGCGCGCAGGATCCACTCGAGCCCCTCGTCGTGACGGCCGAGCTTGAAGAGGATGTAGGCTTGCGTGTCCATGAAATTGCCCTCTTCAGGCATCAATTCGTTGGCACGGGTGCTGCACTCCAGGGCCCGTTCGAGGCGCTGTTTGCCCTTCTCGACGGTGTAACGCCCGGCGAGGAAATAAGCGTGGTTGTTCAGCACGTACGCGTCCTCGACGGCGTTGAGGCTGCGTTCGAACGCTTGTTCCGACTTGTCGAATTCGCCGAGGTCGCGCAAAGCCGAGGCCAGCGACGACGCCAACGCCCCTTCGAGGATGGGGTTGTCGAGAAGCACATTGAGCCCGCCCTCAAACGCCTTCACGGCTTTGGCGGACTGCGTGGTTTCCAAAAGCGCCAATCCATGGTAGTAGTGCAGCAGCGGGTCGAGGGGGAAGCGAGCAATGGCGTTCTCGGCGTCCGCCGCCATGGCGCCCCACTGGTCCAGTTCCACCCGAATCGCCATCAGGTTGGTCCACGATTCCACCGACTCCGGAGCAAGTTCGAGAAGGGTGAGGGCGAGGTCGAGGGCATCGTCGATTTGGCCGTTTTGGTAGGCCCAATCGCAGGCCATTTCCACCACCGCCGGCTCTTCACCGTGGCGCTCCATCATGCGCTCCAAAAGCGCGGTGTACGGCGCGTGAAACTCGGGGTCGTTGTGGGCGAGGATGCCGTAGCCGAGCAGCACGCGGAGCTTGCTTTCAACCGGCACATCGTCGCTGGACATGGCGCGCTTCAAGTGAGGAAGGGCGGCGGGGATGTCATCGTTGCGAGTCCAAAGTTCCGCCAGCTCAAACTGCACCAACCCCCAGTCCGGGCGGCGCTTGGCCAGCATTTTCAGCTCCTCGTGGCTCGCGTCCAAATCGCCCGTCGCCATCAGGTACCGCGCCCACTGCAGCTGGAAGAGGTCGCTTTCCGGAAAGTCCTTGCGGGAGCGCTCGAGGAACTGGCCGAGGTTTTTGGGGTCGGCGGTTTGTTCGACGATGCGCAGGGCCTCCGTCCGCACGTCCTCGTCGTGCCCGACTTGCTCTTCGTAGTTGCTCAGCAGGTTCAGCGTCGGAAGCACGTGCCCCTCGCGCAACAGGTGTTCTGCGCATTCGAGGAGCGATTCCAAATCGCCGGGCCGCGCCACCACAAATGGCGTCCAGTCCAGTTCGGCACCCGGGCCGTTGCCTTGCGCCAGACGTGCCTCACCGCGGTGGAAGCGCACCCAGGTGTTGTCGGGATCGAGCGCCGCCGCGCGGTCCAAATGCTGTTCTGCGGCTTCGTAGCGCTTCAATTCCAAGTCGATTTTGCCGAGTTGGTAGTGGAACGCCATTTCGTCGGGTTCCGCGTCCGCGCATTTCAAAAAGCTCGCGTACGCGTCCTCCAAATCCCCTTTCAGCAGATGCGCCTGCCCTTCGAAAAAGGCGAGCTGCGTGTCCTTGCCGTACGGCGCTTCTTCTTGGCCCCTCCCTCCGAGCGACGACACGAGACGGCAGCTGCTGAAGCCTAGGCTCACAGCCAGGGCCAGCATCCATGTTGCCGTTGTCGTGCCGAAGATCCTCATGAGCGCGGCGTGCCTACGGTGCAGAAGTCTCCGATGCTGGCATCGTCTGGGGTGCCGTGCCACGCGGCGTTCGCGCCCACCATGGCCCCGTCCAGCACCGCATGTTCAATGCGGCTGTTCTCGGCCACGAGCGCGTTGCTCACGCGGGAATCCGTCACCACGGTTCCCGGACCGAGCGTGACGTTTGGTCCGATCACGGCACGCTCCAGCACCACGCCCTCCCCAATGTGGCACGGAGGCAGGATCACGCTGTCCGTCACCTTGGCAGATGCCGGCACCGCGTCCAGGCGTCCTTCTTCTTCGAGGATGCTCAGGATGCGTCCGTTCGTTTCGACCGTGACGGCCTTGTTTCCGCAGTCCATCCATTCCGAGACTTCACCGGGAATGAACTTGAGTCCGTCCTGTGTCATGTTGCGGAGGGCGTCTGGGAGTTGGTACTCGCCGCCTTTCACGACGTTGTGGTCGATGAGGTGCTGGAGTTCGCGGTTCAGCCGGGCGCCGTCCTTGAAGGCGTAGATGCCAATCATGGCGAGGTCGCCGACCCAGGTCTGGGGTTTTTCCACGTAGTCCACAATCGTGCCCGCCTCGTCCGTGACGACCACCCCAAACGCCGACGGATCGTCAATCCGTTGGCAGAACAGGACGCCGTCCGCCTCGGGGTCAATCGTGAAATTGGCCCGGAACAGGGTGTCGGCAAAGGCCACGACGACGGGGCCGTCGAGGAAGTCCTTTCCACACAGGATGGCGTGCGCCGTGCCAAGGGGCTGGTCTTGGTACCGGATGTGGCCATTCGCCCCGAGGCGTTCGGCCACCGCCACCAATTCACGCTCCACGTCCGCCCCAAACTCCCCTGTGACGAAGCAGATGTTGTCCACCCCGTCGTGGGCCGTCCGGACGATGTCCTCGACGAGCCTTTCCACGATGGGCTTTCCGGCGACCGGCACCAAGGGTTTGGGGACGGTCAGGGTGTGGGGGCGAAGGCGGCTTCCGCGGCCCGCCATGGGCACAATGATGTTCATGAATCAGCGCGTTCCAGTATGGCCAAACCCGCCAGCGCCCCGCGTGGACTCCGGCAACTGTTCGACGGTTTCGATGGCGGCCCACTCGACGCGTTCGTACCGCGCCAAGATGAGCTGGGCGATGCGCTCCCCGTCCTCGACGGTGAAGGGCGCCTGCCCGTGGTTGATGAGGATGACCCCGACGTCGCCGCGGTAGTCCGCGTCAATCGTGCCGGGGCTGTTGAGCACGGTCACCCCGTGCTTGTAAGCCAGACCGCTCCGGGGCCGCACCTGCGCTTCGTACCCGCGCGGAAGTGCGAAGTGCAATCCGGTGGGGATCAGGGCGCGTTGGCCGGGATGGAGCACGACCGGAGCGTCGAGTTTGGCCCGAAGATCCAGTCCAGCGCTGTCTGGCGTGCCGTATTCCGGCAAGGCATGAGGCGTGTTGGCCACGACGGGCACAACCACCGTTGCAACTGTCGTCACCTCGCTCATGAGCCGGGGAATTGAGGCTTGCGCTTCTCGAGGAACGCCGTCGTGCCTTCCTTGAAATCGTCCGTAGTGAAGCATTGCCCAAACCGCTGGATCTCCACCCCAAAACCGTCTCGGCCGTAGCCCGCCAGCACGCTGTCGAGCGCCGCGGCCAGGGCCGTGGGGGCGTTCTTGGCGATTTTGCCGGCCATCGCTTGCGCGGTTTCGAGGAGGATTTCTTGGTCGACGACTTGGTTGACGAGCCCGCAGGCCAACGCGGTTTCGGCGTCGATCATGCCGGCCGTCAGGACCATTTCCATGGCTTTGCCTTTGCCGACGATTTGGGCGAGGCGCTGGGTGCCGCCGTAGCCGGGAATGACGCCGAGGCTCACTTCCGGCAAGCCCATCCGGGCGTTGGTCGAGGCCACGCGAACGTGAGCAGCCAGGGCCAATTCGAGTCCGCCGCCGAGGGCAAATCCGTTGACCGCGGCCACGACCGGCTTGCGGCTTTGCTCGACCCGATCAAACAGGTCTCGTTGCCCGCGGCGCGCCAAGTCCTCGCCTTGCGCCTGGTCAAAATCCGCAAATTCTTTGATGTCCGCTCCGGCCACGAAGGCCTTTTCACCAGCGCCCGTCAACACAATGACCCGAACCTCGGGGTTGTCTTGCGCCGCCTCGAGGGCCGCGCTCAAGGCGTCAATCACATTGCGGTTGAGCGCGTTGAGCGCTTCAGGACGGTGGATGGTCAACGTGAGGATTCCGTCCTCGAGGGATTTCAAAACAAGGGACATGCTGTAGGGTTGCGAATTCGCGTGAATGCAAGGCCAAATTACGCAACGCGCCCCTCGTTTTTCTGCCCCGGACGGCTCGACAACAAACGTTGGGTGTAGGGATGTTGTGGACAACTCAGGATTTGGTCTGCCGGGCCTTCCTCCACGATTTCACCCGCCTGCATCACGGCAATCCGGTCGCACACAGCTCCCACCACGTTCAGGTCGTGGCTGATGAAGAGAAAGGTCACCCCCCGCCGCTCACAAAGCTCCTTGAGCAAGTCCAAAATCTCCGCCTGGATCCGCAAGTCCAGCGCAGCCACGCTCTCGTCCAGCACGAGGAACTCCGGCGACAGCGCCAAGGCGCGCGCCAGCACAATCCGCTGCCGCTGCCCCCCGCTGAAACTCCCGGGCCTCCGCGCCGCATCCTCGGCTGACAACCCCACTTCCTCGAGCAATTCTCTCACCGTCGGGCCCTCGGTGGCAAGGCGTTGATTCACGGCCTCCTGCAGGGCCGCGCCAACGGTCATGCGCGGGTTGAGCGCGGAAAACGGATCCTGAAACACCGGCTGCGCGAGCCGTCGAAACGCCCGGCCTTCCGTGGCGCCACCTTTCCACCTCACCTCGCCCTCGTCCGCTTGGTCCAGACCCAGCATCACGCGCCCGAGGGTGGATTTCCCGGAACCACTCTCCCCCACAAGACCCACGCGCTCGCCCTTGCCAATGGCCATGCTCACGCCTTTGAGCGCCTCGAAATGCGCCACGGGCTTGCCCCAAAGGTTCTTCTTTGTCACGTAGCGTTTGACCACCCCGCGCGCTTCCATCAGCGGTGTCCCGTCTGCCGCATGCGCACCGGCTGTGTTCGTCGTTGGCGACGGCATCGCAGCGAGCAATTCCTGGGTGTAGGGGTGGGAGGGGCGTGTCATGACGTCGGCGCAGGTGCCCGACTCGACCACCTCGCCGTGCCGCATCACGACCACGTGGTCGGCAATGTCCTTCACCACGTCGAGGTCGTGCGTCACAAACAGCACTCCAATTCCGCGTGCATCGCGCAGCTCCTGAAGCAAGTCGAGGATGGCGCGCTGCACCGTCACGTCGAGGGCCGTCGTCGGCTCGTCGGCCAGCAACACCTTCGGGTTGCAGGCCAGGGCGAGGGCGATCATGACGCGTTGCTTTTGGCCCCCGCTCAGTTCGTGGGGGTATTTGCGCTCGGACCCCTCGGGCAAACCGACTTCGGCAAACAAGCGCGCGACCTCGGCCTGGGCCGCCTCGCCGCTCGCGCCCTGGTGAAGTTCGAGCGGCTCGGCGACCTGCGCCCCGACCCGCATCGACGGGTTCAGCGAGGACATCGGGTCCTGAAACACCATCGCGACGTCGCGCCCCACGGGAGCGTGATGCTCGCCCGGGGCCGCCCAAAGCGCCCCCTCCGGGCCGCGAACCTCGCCCGCCACAAGCTTTCCCGAGCCGGGAAGAAGCCCCATGACCGCAAGGGACGTCAAGGTTTTTCCAGAACCGGATTCGCCGACGATGCAGGTCGTCGCACCTGCCCAAACCTCACACGACACCCCCTTCACGACCGGCTCGGGGCCGGCAAACGCGATGGACACTTCGCGCAACGAAAGGACAGGGAAGGAAGCTCGAACGTTCACGTGGCCAAGATAGGCGGCACGCTTGTCCACATGGCAAGTTGTCAGAGGCTCAGAAGAAGGCGGGTCACGTCGGCGGTTTCGAAGTCGGTCTGCCCGAGGTACCAAAGCCAGGAGCGCCACACCATGTGCAGCTCAGCCGTGGCTTCAGCGTGGGTTTTTTGAGCCTTGAGCAGGGCATTTTCCCGGCTGTTGACCACGAAGAGGGACGACTCACCGAGCTCGAATTTGGCTTGTTCGGCAGCGAGCAGTTGCCGGGCGAGATCGACCGTGCGTTGTGTGTTGGCTTGCTGTTCGCGCAGCAGGGGCAAGCATAGGGCTGTTCCGCGCACCTGTGCCTTCCAAGTTGCGTGCACGTCCTGCAAGTCCAGCATGGTCTGCTCTTGGGAGAGTTTGGCCACGTTCAGTGCGCCGCGCTCAGAACGCAGAAACAGCGGCATGCTGACGTTCAATTCCATCCTGTGGTTGGTGTCCCAGTTGGGCGCGGCCCACTCTGTGGAGCCTGGAAGCACCGGGCTGAACACGCCGAAGGTGCCGTCGATTTGGGGTTTGAGCATCTCCCGCCGAAACCGCACGTCCGTGCCAAGCGCTTCGCCTTTCGACGTGTACAGATGACGGTACGGATGCATTGCCCAAATCGCGTCCAACGCCAACGGATCTCCCTCCGCCCAAAGGCGCGTTGACAGCAAGTCCTCGGCCGTCACCAGGAGCGGTACTGGAGAGGCACCTTCTGGCAAGGCCGCAGGCGTCCAATCTTCGGCCCAAAGCCACCGGTCCACGTTGGCGCGTGCCTTGACCCACTTGCCCTCGTTGGCGGCTCGCTCCGCACGTCGCGTTACCCAGTTCCAATGTGCCTCGAGGGTGTCGATGGCGGCGCCTTCACCGCTTTGCAAACGGTCGCGGCTCCACACAAGCCGGTTGTGCGCCAACCCTTCTGCCTCTCGAACAACCTCCACGACCAGGAACATCTGGTACCACGTCCAATAATCGGCACTTGCGTTCAACAGCACGTCGTTTTCCGCGAGCACCCGTTCGGCTTCGCCCACTCCGACCATGGCCTGTGCCTTGGCGAGGGTGGCGCGCCGCTTGTCGGTCCACATGCCGCGCCCAAGACGAACGGTGCCGCCCAACGACCACAGCCCGCCCTCCGGCATGTAGTCGCTCGCGTCGAGCCGCTCGCCTTGCGCCGTGTTCCACCCCGCCTGCACCCCAATGCCCAAGGGGGTTTCCCAGCGCAACTCGGGTCCTCCTTGCGTTTCGTAGGGTATGCTTGCGTAGGTTTTGTCCTTCCAAGCGGCGCCAACCGTGGGATCAAATGCACCTCGCGCCTCCAATTCACGCGCCTCCGCGATTTCCTGAAGCGTAGCGGCTCGGCGCATCAAAGGGTGATGGGTACGGACTTGCTCAAGGAACCAAACTTCGTCCACGGCATCTGGCTGCGCGGCCGTGCCCAAGGCCAAAAAGGCAAAGGTCAGGGTGCAGATGGCTGCCTTCAACTGATCTTGATTTGGGGTTTCTTCGAAACCTGGCCGCCCTTGGGTTGGGATTTGGCGGGGTCAGGAGCATAGAAATCGGGGGGGAATCCGTTGAGCTGGCGCCAAACCTCGTACCACACCGGCACCCGCTGCAACAAAGCAATGCCTCGCGCACCGCCTCCCGCCCTCAGCGCTTCCGGCCAAGGTTGCTGTTCGGAATGAGGTGCGACCACCACCCGGTACATGCCATTCTCGCTGATGACTTGGTCGATGGCCACCACTTCTCCCGGAAAGGTTCCGTAGGTGGCCTCGGGCCATCCCGCAAACACGATGCTGGGCCACCCGTCAAACAAAAAACGCACCTCGTTCCCCACCTGCAGGAGCGGCAAGTCCATTGGGCTCACGTACATCTCCACGGCCAAGTCCCCGTCGTCCGGGACAATCGTCAAGAGGTCGCTGCCTTCTTTGACGGTTTCGCCAACCCCGGACCTCAACGCTTGAGCAATCCTTCCCGACTGCGGGGCTCTCACCACGTGAAAGGCTGTACGCGCTTCGTTGTTGGCCAATTGGTTACGCAATTTGGCCACTTCGCCGCGGGCTTCCGCCTCGCCCGACAGCGCTGTCTGACGCTCGCTCTCGGCTTTGGCCAACTTGTCGGCAAACTCAGAAGCTACGGTCGATTGGGCCAAAGCTGCGTTGGTCAAGGAACGCCGACTGATGTCGAGCTTGTTGGCTGCAGCCGTGAATTCAGCCTGCGCTTTTTGCCAGGCCTGCAAGCGCTTTTCGAGCTCGGTCCGGGACACAAGGCCACGCAGAAAGAGTGTGTCGTAGCGGGCCATTTGCCGCTGCGCGACGTTCAAATCGGTCTCGGCGGCAACCTTCTTGGCACTGTCTGACGTCACCGTAAGTCGGGCTTGTTCGATGGCATTTTCCGCGGAAGCAAGCTTGAAATCCCGGGCCTCGCGAAGGGCATGTTGTTGGTCGGCAAGCGCCGCTGCTTTGTCGCTGTAGGCTTGCTGGCTCGAAGTTTTGGCGGCAACTTGCTCGCGCGTACGCTCCACAAGTGCAGGATCGCTGTATTCCGCTTTCACTTCGGTCAAGGTGAGCAGCGTGTCTCCCGCCGTGACGTGGTCGCCTTCTTGAACGTACCACGCCGAGATGCGTCCCGGGATGGCGCTTTGCACTGTTTGCGGTCGCTTGAGCGCGGAACGCATGGTCACACGTCCTTCCGTCTGGATGTTTTGGGTCCAAGGAAGGAAGGCCAACACAAGCATGACCGCAAACACGGCCAACATTCCAAAACGAAGACGTTCGCCTTTGTGCTTGTGTCCCAGCATGTCAAACGACGCGTACGTGCGCTCGAGGACATCGTTTTCCACGGAGGAGGAACTGAGGTTCAGCATGGCTTACGCGTTGGGGGTTTCAGGCTGTTGGACAAGGACCTCTGCGACGCGCCCTTCGTCCAAACGCACGACGTGGGTGCAACGGGCGAGGAAGTCGGGTTCGCTGCACGCTGCCACAAGGGTCCATGGGGCGGCGTCGTTGGTGAATGCTTGAATCAAGTCGTGTCGTGCCGCTCCGGTGAATGACTCGAGGAAATTGTCCACCAACACCAACCGAGGCGCACCGGCGATGGCCCGAGCCAAATACAAGCGCCGAAGGACCTTGTGGCTCAGGCCTTCACCATCCGAATTGACAGGCGTTTCCAATCCGAGTGGCGCGGATTGAACAAACGTGTCAAGCCCGACGGCTTCGAGGGCGCGTTGCAGGGCCGATTGGGAGATGTCTGAACGCCCGACCGTGAGGTTGTCGCGCAGCGACCCTTCGAAGAGGATTTCTCGGTCCAGGGCGTCGCCGATGTGCCGACGGAGCAGTTGCGGATCGATGTTTTTGGCGGGAACGCCGTGAATCAGTCGGCTCCCTTGGACGGGTTCGACAAAGCCCCCGAGCAGTTCCAACAACGCCGTCTTTCCGGAGCCCTCGGGACCGACCAAGCCCACCCGTGCACCCCCTGGAATGCGAAGGTCGACATTGGCGAGCACCGGTCGCTTGATGAAGGTTCCTGTTCCGAGGCTCACGTCCCTCAAATCCAGGTCCAAACCCTCGGTTCTTCCCGTGAGCGTTTCTTGGGTGGGGCCATTGCGCTTGGGATCAAGAGGAAGGTCTGTGACTTGCCCCATCTTCTCCACCGCGGTCAACACGTCGTACAGAGGCTCCATCGTCAAGATGAGCTTTTCAGCCGAAGTCATGACCAAGATGATGATGATCTCCGATGCGACAAATTGGCCGATGGTGATCTCGTTTTGCATGACCAAAATGCCACCCAAAGCCAACAAACCTAGCGTGATGAGCGTTTTGAAGATCACCACACCCGCATATTGAAACACGAGGATTCGAAAATGCTGTTTGCGGTGGCTTAGATAGGAGGAAACGAGGGTGTCGGTTTTGGCCAGTGGCAATTCCGTCACGCCAGCGAGCTTGAAGGTGCTGAACCCGCGAGCGAGTTCCTTTAGCCAATGCGCCACGCGGTACTTGTACGTGCTTTCTTTCAGGCTCGAACGCAGTCCTGGGCGCAGGCTCCAGCGAATGAGGGCGGCGAGCGTCAGCATCAGGGTCAGCCCAAAAAAGATGAAGAACGGATGATACAGGGCCAGCAACGCCAGGCCCAAGACGATTTGCAAGGCGCTGGTGGAAAGGTCGAGCAGGATTTTGGACAAGCCCTTTTGCACGTTCAGCGTGTCAAAAAACCGGTTTACCAACTCTGGCAGGTACACCCCGCGTATGGCTTCGGTTTTGATCCGGGGAATGCGGTAAGCAAACTCAAACGAAGCCCGCGTGAAAATGCGCTGCTGCAGCACCTCGGTGATGCTCAACTGCACAATCTGCAGAACGCCGCTGAAGGCAACGCCCAAAGTCACAACGACCGTCAGGATGACCCAACTTGTGCTCACTCTTCCCGCCAAAATCAGCCCGACGATGGCTTGAATTCCCAGGGGCAAACTGAGCGCCACAATGCCGTTGACGACGGCGTACAAATAAATGAGACCAATGTCCTTCTTGTCTTTGGCGAGAAGCCTGAAGAACCGTCGAAAAGGCCGGTCAGCTGGAGGAAATCCGGCGTCGGCTCGTGGCAGTGCGAGTCGCGGGTCGGCGTCGGTCATGGGTCTTATTTAGATTGTTTCCAAAGAAACATCTGTAACCCTGTCCGGTTCGCCTGCGGAAGGTCAAAAAAGTGTCAAGACTTTTGGATCAAAGCGTGCCGCGGTTCTCCTGCTCGCGTTCGATGGCTTCGAACAGGGCCTTGAAGTTGCCCTTGCCAAAGCTCTTGGCGCCCTTGCGTTGGATGATCTCGAAGAACATCGTCGGGCGGTCGACCACGGGCTTGGTGAAGAGCTGAAGCAAGTAGCCTTCGTCGTCGCGGTCAATCAAGATGCCAAGCTTGCGCAGGGGTTCGAGGTCTTCCTCGATTTCGCCGACGCGGTCGAGGATGTCGTCGTAGTAGTTGTCCGGCACGTAGAGGAATTCCACGCCACGCTCTTTGAGTGCGGTGACGGTGGTGACGATGTCGTCGGTGGCGACGGCGATGTGCTGGACGCCTGCACCTTGGTAGAAGTCGATGTACTCCTCGATTTGGGATTTCTTGCGGCCCTCCGCAGGTTCGTTGATCGGGAACTTGATGCGGCCGTTGCCGTTGCTCATCACCTTGGACATGAGCGCGGTGTAGTCCGTCGAAATGTCCTTGTCGTCAAACGACACGAGCTGGGCAAAGCCCATCACTTCGGCGTAGAATTTGCACCAGGTGTTCATCTCGCCCCAACCGACGTTGCCGACCATGTGGTCGATGTACTTGAGTCCCACCGCTGAGGGCTGGAATTCGGGGTTCCAGGCACGGTATCCGGGAAGGAACACCCCGTTGTAGTTCTCGCGCTCCACGAAGACGTGGACGGTGTCGCCGTAGGTCTTGATGGCGCTGAGGACGACCTCGCCGTCCGCGTCGCTGCGGACTTCAGGCTCGAACTCGGCCACGGCCCCGCGCTTGGTCGTTTCCTCAAAGCTCTTGCGCGCGTCCGGCACCCAAAGCGCCACCGACTTCACGCCGTCCCCGTGCTTGTCGAGGTGGGCGTTGAGCGGACCGCCTTCCTTGAGCGGCGTGGTGAGGATGAGGGTGATCTTGTCTTGGCGAAGCACGTAACTGACGCTGTCCTTGCTGCCAGTCTCGAGGCCTTTGAACGCAAGCGGCTGGAAGCCCCAAGCGGCCATGTAGTAGTAGGCGCTTTGCTTGGCGTTTCCGACGATCAGCTCCACGTGGTCCGTGCCGAGCAGCGGCAAGAAATCGTGGGCTTCGGGAACGACTTTTTCGAGGTTGGTGGTGGGTTCGGTCAGCATGTCTTCAAATTCTTCGTGGAGATCGTAAAGTTCGAGGATGTGGCCCAAATCGGGGTCACAACCAGCTTTGGTGGTAGCCCTCCATTTCAAGATCGAGGGCTTGTTGGGTCACTTTCAGGGGACGGAAGGTGTCGACCATCACGGCCAACTCTTCGGTGCGCTCCTTGCCGATGCTTCCCTCGTAGGTGCCGGGGTGTGGCCCGTGCGGGATGCCCGCGGGGTGGAGAGTGATTTGGCCTGGGCCCACACCTGTGCGGCTCATGAAGTCGCCGTCCACGTAGTACAGCACCTCGTCCGAGTCGATGTTGCTGTGGTTGTAGGGCGCAGGAATGGAGAGCGGGTGGTAGTCGTACACGCGCGGCACAAAGCTGCAGATGACGAAGCCGTCCGTCTCGAAGGTTTGGTGAACGGGGGGCGGCTGGTGAACGCGACCGGTGATGGGCTCAAAATCGTGGATGCTGAACGCGTAGGGGAAGTGGTACCCGTCCCAGCCGACCACGTCAAACGGGTGGCTCGCGTACATGTAGTCGTGCAGCATGCCCTCCTTTTTGATGCGCACCTTGAACGGGCCTTCGCCTTCGCCGCTCACGTCGCACAATGCGCTCGGCGGACGCATGTCGCGCTCGCAATACGGGCTGTGTTCGAGCAGCTGGCCAAAGTAGTTCCGGTACCGCTTGGGCGTCACCACGGGCGAAGCGCTCTCCACAATCAAGGCGCGGTTGTCGTCCGTCGTCCACTTGAACCGGTGCATCACACCTCGCGGAATGACGAGGTAGTCGCCTTGGCCGTAAGCGATTTGCCCAAACATCGTCTCCAGCACCCCCTCGCCTCGATGCACAAACACCACCTCGTCTTGGTCCGCATTCTTGTAGATGTCGTCGCGCTCCACCTTGGGTGGGGCGGCGAGGGCCACGGTGCAGTCGCTGTTGAACAGCGTGGGCACGCGCGATCCCAACCAGTCCTTGCCGGGTTTCACGGCCCACCCGTCGAGCTTCCTGCTGAGCAAGTTGCGCTCGACGGCCGCCACCGGCCTCACGTCCTCGCTGCCCAGCACCTCCACGACCTGCGTCGGCCGCTGGCGGTGGTACAGGAGCGAGCTCATTCCGACGAACCCAATCGTCCCAAACAGTTGTTCGTGGTGCAGTTCGCCATTCTCTTGGCGGAACTGGGTGTGGCGTTTGGGCGGGATGGCGCCCAGCTTTTGGTAGAACGGCATGGTGCCTGCAAGTTAGTCAGGCCGCCGCCGTTCGCACCCGACTTCCGTCACTGCGCGCCCATGGCCCGTGCCCACCAGGGCAACCGACCTTCTTTCGTCAACGGCCACTGCAGGCTGAGCTTCATGCCCGGACGCAGAGGCGCGTCGGGTTCGAGGTTGTTCTTTCGGGCCAGGGCAGGGGTCCGGATGCCGTGCATTTGGGAGATCTGCCACAGGTTTTGGCCTTGACGGACGGTGTACCACGGCGTGGCCGCATGCGCCTTCTTCGGCTGCATGTAGATGCGGTCGCCCGCCTTGAATTCATGCTGCTTGCCGACTTCGTTGTAAGTGCGAATCTGCCAAGGCATCAAGTCCAAATCCTTCGCCAACGACGCCTGCGTGTCTCCGGCCTCGGCGTACACGAACTGCACGCCGTGCACGGTCGTCCGCACGCGGTGCGCGCCGCCCAACTCCACCGTTCCGCCGCCCGTGTTCGCCTTCCGAACCACGTCGTGCTCCCGGACGTTCACCTCTTCCCGCGCGCCCCGATCTCCTTTGGTCCGCGCCCTGTCGCTCTTGGTTTCGGCGGGCGAGTCGTTGGAGGCCAGCGCCTCGTCGCCGCCGCTCCACCGGCCCCCCGGCACGTCGAGCGCACTCAGGTCGTGCTTTTCGATGAGCGTGATCAAGCGATCCGCGTACGACGGGTCTGTGGCATAGCCACACGCCTTCAAGCCCTTGGCCCAGCCTTCGTAATCGGTGGGCTCGAGCTCAAACAACCGGGCGTACCGGTCGCGCAGCAGGAAATGGCTGTGGTCCTCGTAGCTGTCCGCCGGGTTGTCGTACACCCGGAAGCACTCGCCTTTTTCATCGTCGTCGTGGTACGTTCGCTTCCCAGTCCACGTCGCGTGGCACTTGATGCCGAAGTGGTTGTTCGAGCGCTGCGCCAGCTCACTCACACCGTTCCCGCTTTCCAAAATCCCCTGCGCCAACGTGATGCTCGCGGGGATGCCGTACCTCTGCATTTGGCGTACTGCCTCGTCCTGCCACTGCTCGATGTACGTTTCGTTCGTCGCCACCGGCTTGGCACCCTTTTCGTCCCCCTTCGGATCGCCAGTGGCCCCCATGCTCCGAGGCGCTGCCATGAGGCAGGCGTTCATGAAGAAGACCAAACCCAGTCCCATCGCGGTTCGAAGGGCACTGGCAGTTGAGGATGTGTGAGAAGTCATCATGGCGCGTCTTTCCTGAACGCCCAAACTACGTTTCCCTTGCCTGCTCCCGCGCCAACCTTTCTGAAGTTGCTCCTTTGACCCCTGTGAATAACGCATCTAGTCCCAATTATTATGAATAAGATTACTTAAATTAGAGGATGCAAAAGATCTTAGGGTTGCTGGGCTCAATGTTGATTAGTGTTATCCTGATAGGACAATCAGAATGTCCTGACCCTTCACAGTTTTGTGGTTTGGGAACGTCATGGGATGATTCCACCCAGACATGCGTAGTGACAAAACCTGCGGACACCAATTTCGATGGTTGTGTACAGCTCAATGATTTGCTCGACGTCCTCAGTGAATATGGCTACATCGATGCAATTGGAGTTTGTGGTGGAAGCTGCATGCTTGACGCCGATGAAGATGGGGTTTGTGATGACGTTGATCAATGCATCGGTATTGAGGATGCGCTAGGAGAGTGCAACGGGGGATGTTTGGCGGATGAAGATTCGGACGGGATTTGCGATGATATAGATAATTGTATAGGGGTGGTAGACACTTGTGGTTTTTGTAACGGTCAAAATGTTTGCCAACTGCTGTCAGAGTCAGATAACATCGTTGTGTATCCTACCGACACACATGTCTTATTTCAGATCCAAGACTCGGATACGATTCATGTTCAATCTGATTTAGTGGCAACGATATATTTGGTGGGCGGGGGAGGTGGAGCCGCTGGCGGCGGAGGAAGTTGCGGAAGTGGCGGCGGCGGCGGCGGCGGGGTGCTGGTTTTCGATACGCTTTTGATGGCAGGAGAGTACGTTGCCATCGTTGGCGCTGGTGGTGAAGCAGGGGGTTCCTCTGGGTTGAATGGGGGTGCTACCGAATTTCTTGGAATGTCCGCTCTAGGAGGTGGAGGCGGTGGGGGATGCTGGAGCAGTCAATCAGGTGCAGGAAACGTTAATGGACAAGCTGGAGCGAACGGAGGGGGTGGAGGTGTTTACACTCCATGGAATTCTAGTGGTGGATCAGGGCTTCAAGGCTTCAACGGTGGAAATGGTTACGGTTGTAATAGCACTTGTTTGAGTGGAAGAGCTGGCGGTGGAGGTGGCGGTGCTGCAGAAAAAGGCCAGAATGGATCATACAACAATGGAGGTGATGGGGGAGATGGACTGTCTTTTAACGTTGGAAGCTTTCCCCTCGAATTGGGAGGCGGGGGTGGAGGTCGAACAGCCTACTCGGGGAGCCAAGGGACGGGAGGAATAGGTGGAGGAGGAAATGCAGGGTTGAATGGAGGCCTCTCCGGAGATCCTTTTAGTGGAGGTGGCGGAGGAGCACCAGGCGGTCACGGTGCCTCCGGTTCAATCTGGATTGTGGTTCAAATTTTCACAGAATAATACCAGTTGCGCTACCAAGCTTATTAGGTCTGAAGTTGAACTTGGGGTTCGAATGGGCGACCTTTGCGCCCTGATCCCCCTCCTTTTGGACACATTTGACACCCTTGGGCTCTCCGCCCCCCTTCTGAAATCCATCACCGAGATGGGCTTCGAGACGCCCACCGACATTCAAGCGCAGGCCATTCCGCTGTTGCTTGAGGGCGATCGCGATTTCATAGGTTTGGCCCAAACAGGCACCGGCAAGACCGCCGCCTTTGGCCTGCCGCTCCTCGATCACCTCGACACCGATTGGGACCACGTGCAAGCGTTGGTGCTGGCGCCCACCCGTGAGCTTGGGCAGCAAATCGCTGAGCAACTCGAGAAGTTTG